>Ga0209257_1000230_pt1 | contig 132032 bp, 139 predicted proteins | sample AraplaCvi_mCL_r2_FD_184277 | JGI IMG/M metagenome (GOLD analysis project Ga0209257, IMG submission 184277) | Arabidopsis root microbial communities from North Carolina, USA - plate scrape MF_Cvi_mCL_r2 (SPAdes) (version 2) | ecosystem: Host-associated > Plants > Roots > Endosphere | place... | reverse complement strand
AAGCTGGCCAACGGCGTCCTGACCCTGCCGCATCCGCCGCGCGATCCGGGCGCGCCCGAGAGCGCCGCCCTGCGAGGGCAGGCCGACCGGCTGGCCCTGCGGCTGGCCAATCACGACGAGGGCGTCCACGCCCGCCTGCGCCCCGTCGACAGCCGCGCCGCCGAGGTGTTCGAGGCCGTTGAACAGGCCCGCGTCGAGGCTGTCGGCTCGCAGTCGCTGGCCGGCGTGCGGGCCAATATGAACTCGGCCCTGCTGACCCGGCTGGAGAAGAGCGGCGCCCTGCGCGTGACGGACGCCGAGCGCGTTCCGGTGGCCGAGGCGGTGGCCCTGCTGGTCCGCGAGCGGCTGACCGGCCAGCGCGCGCCCGACGGCGCCGGGGCCCTGCTGGACCTGGTCCGCGCCGAGCTGGAGAACAAGGCGGGCCGCAAGATCGACGCCCTGGCGGAGGTCGCGGGCGACCAGACGGCCTTCGCGGAGCGGCTGCGCGACGTGCTCAAGGCGCTGGACATGGACCCGGGCGACGGGCGCGGCGACGACGTCTCCGACGACCCGGGCCAGGACGAACCCGACCCGCAGGATCCGGACGCCGCCGATCCCGAGGACGAGGAAGAGGATGACGCCGACGGCGGCGAGGGCCAGTCGATGGACGGCTCCACCGACGACCAGACCGCCAGCGACGAGCGCGACGCCCGTCCAGACGGCTCGCCCGCCGATCCGAACGGCGAGACCAGCGAGGACGGCCCCGACCTGAACGAAGGCGCCCTGCCCAACCGTCAGCAGACGATGGACGACGGTCGGGCGATCGACGCCTATCGCGTCTTCACCACCGCCTTCGACGAGATCGTCGACGCCGCCGACCTGTGTGATCCCAATGAGCTGGAACGCCTGCGGGGCCTGCTGGACCAGCAGCTGACGGCGCTGAGCTCGGTCGTCGCCCGGCTGGCCAACAAGCTGCAGCGCCGCCTGATGGCGCAGCAGAACCGCAGCTGGCATTTCGATCTGGAAGAGGGGGTTCTGGACACCGCCCGCCTGACCCGGATCATCACCGATCCGACCAGTCCGCTGAGCTTCAAGGCCGAGAGCGAAAGCCCGTTCCGCGACACGGTGGTGACCCTGCTGCTGGACAATTCGGGCTCGATGCGCGGGCGGCCGATCATGGTCGCGGCGGTGTGCGCCGACATCCTGGCGCGGACGCTGGAGCGGTGCGGCGTCAAGGTCGAGATCCTGGGCTTCACCACCCGCGCGTGGAAGGGCGGCCAGAGCCGCGAGGCGTGGATCACCGCGGGCAAGCCGGCGATGCCGGGCCGCCTGAACGACCTGCGCCACATCATTTACAAGTCGGCGGACGCGCCCTGGCGACGGGCCAAGAAGAACCTCGGCCTGATGATGCGCGAGGGCCTGCTGAAAGAGAACATCGACGGCGAGGCCTTGCTATGGGCCCACGACCGGCTGATGGCCCGGCCCGAGGCGCGGCAGATCCTGATGGTCATTTCGGACGGCTCGCCCGTCGACGATTCGACCCAGTCGGCCAATGCGGCGATGTATCTGGAGAAGCACATCCGCGAGGTCATCGAGTTCATCGAGACCCGATCGCCTGTCGAACTCCTGGCCATCGGAATCGGGCACGACGTCACGCGCTACTACCGCCGCGCCCTGACCATCGTCGATGTCGAGCAGCTGGGCGGCGCGATGATCGAGAAGCTGGCCGAACTGTTCGACGCCAGGGCCGAGACTCCCGCCGGCCGCCGGAAGAAGGCCGCATGACGATGCTGCGCCGCCTGCTGCCCGCGCTCGCGGCCGTGACCTTGGCCGCCTGCGCCGGCGCGGTTTCGGTGACGCCGCCGCTTACGCCGGTCGCGGGCTGGACGACCGGAGCGGCCTCGACGCGGCCCGTCGGCCTGGGCCTGCCCGGCGGCGCCCGCCTGGCCGAGGGCGTCCGCTTCGCCGGCGGGATCGAACTGGTTCTGGACCCGACCTCTCCCCTGCATAGCCTGTCCGATCTGAAGCTGACCGGCGACGCTCAGGGCGATGGGGGCTTCGTCAGCGTCACCGACGCGGGCGACCTGGTGCGGGGCCGGTTGGTGCTGGACGCCCGGGGGCGGCTGACCGGCGTCTCGGGCCTGCAGCACCGTCGCCTGACCCTGCTGGACGGCGCACCCATCGTGGACAAGGTCGACGGAGACGCCGAGGGCCTGCTGGTCACCGACGGCGGCGACCTGTTCATCAGCTTCGAGCGCAATCACCGCATCTGGGACTACGGCTCCGCTGACGCCCCGCGCGCCATGCCGGCGCCCGTGCGTCACCCGGACGTGGCGCTGCCGCTGAACGACGGCATGGAAGGCATCTCGGCCGCCCGTGACGGCGGCTGGCGGGTGACGGCCGAGAACGGCGGCGTCTGGGATTGCCGCCCCGCCGCCTGCCGCGTCGTGACGCCCCCGCCCGCGACGCCGCCGACCGACGGCGACTACCGCACCACCGGCATGGATCGTGATCCGGCGGGTCAGGGCTATGTCATCGTCCAGCGTTCGTACCGGCCACCGCTGGACGCCCGCGCCCGCATCCGCCGCATGGGCGAGGACGGCGCGCTCGGCGCGGTGCTGGTCGAACTGAAGCTGCCCGGCACGACCGACAATTTCGAAGGGATCGCCGCCGTCGCCCGCGAGGGCGGGATGCGCCTCTACATCCTGTCCGACGACAACAGCAATCCCGCCCAGCGGACGCTGCTGCTGGCGTTCGACGTGGCGGACTAGACCCTCGAGACCGGGGCCCGCGTTGACGCGGTCCCGGCGTCGCCGGATCCGACCCTATTCGCTCTGGGTTCTACGGTGGTTGTTCTGCGCCCGTCGCAGGGCGTCCTGGCCCGCGGCGGCCTCGGCCCGCATCTGCGCGCGGCTGCGGCAGACCCGGACCTGGACACGGCGACCGGTCACCGCCTCGTGGCGACATACGATCTCGGCGTCATTGCCCGCGGTCGCGGCGGCGCCGGAGGTCCCAGCCGCCGACGTCTGGGCGCTCGCGGTCTGGGCCGCATCGACCGTTGGTGATGCGGGGACCTGGGGAGCCTGCGCTACGATTGCGAACGCCAGAACGGCCGATGCAAGAACCATGACCAAACGCACCATTGCTGATTGATGACCTTGGGCGAGAGTAGTGCCTGCCCAGGGTGATAAATCAACTCAGGGCGTCAGACCCTCTCCGAGACCTTGATGGCCACGCGGCAACCCGCCTTGATCACGGCGCTGAGCAGCTCATAGGCCGGGGCCTCGCGGCTGCCGTGTTCTACGGCGTGGTCGTGGTGGGCCAGTTCTTCCTCGCGGAATTTCGTCAGCTCGGCCGCCAGCGCGGGATCGCGGTCCCGGATCTCGGCGATCTGGTCGGCGTAGTGTTCCTCGATCACGCTCTCGACCGCCTCTGTGCAGGCGTGGGCCGCCTTCTCGCCGATCAGGGCGGTGCCGGCGCCAAGCGCCAGGGCGGCCAGGCGCCAGACCGGGGTCATCACCGTGGGGCGCACGTTCTCGGCCTTGAGCAGGGCCTGGAAGCGCTCCAGATGGACCTGCTCCTGCCCGCGCATCTCCGCCATGTCGACGGCGATGGCTTCCTTGCCGGCGCGGCCCGCGAAGACGGCGTGCTGGGCGCGGTAGATGTGGACGGCGGCGTATTCGCCCGCGTGGTCGACGCGCAGGATCTCATCCCGGCGGCGCTTGCTGGCGCCGCGGCCGGGGCGGGGCAGGGGGATGCGGCGGTCGCCCTCGGGGGAGCCGGTCATCGGATCAGGATCGCGGGGCGCGGGCATCCTTGGGCCTCTTGGCGGCGAGAAGGCTGAACCCGGCCAATGCGGCGGAGATCAACGCGTTCCATCCTGCCATGCTGAGGCCGAGGAAGGTCCACGTCACGGCGTCGCACATGGCGACCCGGGGCGCCGGGCCCGTGCCCAGCGCCAGGGCGGTCATGCTTTCCAGATCGACCGAACCGCCGGCGGCGCAGGTCGCGGGCAGGGCCCACCACTTCAGCTCGCCGCCCATGTGGAAGACGGCGGTGATGGTGCCGGTGGCGAAGATCACGGCCAGCAGGAAGGCGGCGATGCGCGGCGTGCCGCGGCTGCCGCGGCTGACCAGATGCCAGACGGTGGCGAGGAGGGCGACGACCACGGCGCCCCAGTAGACCTCGCGCGCCTTGAGGCAGAGGTTGCAGGGCGAGATGTCCCAGATCGTCTCCGACAGGTGGGCGAAGCCCAGCAGCGCCAGCGACGCCACGAGCGCGAATGCGGTCCACCACCGCGTCAGGAGTCGATACAGGCCTCTCATCAGACGACGTTCATAGCGAGGCTTGAGCCATCCGTCGATTGGGCGGGTTTAGACCATTTTCGCTTCAGGTCGGATCGACCTGAATCCAGAAAATGGTCCGGCATCAAACTGGAGCGAAATCTGAGCCGAGCCGGACTGCGTCCAGCTCGGCCGATTTCGCTCTAGAAGAGGAACTTCACCGCCACGAAGGCGCCGACCAGCACGGCGAGACCGATGAAGGTCCACATCGCCAGCCGCTTCTCGACCACCGCCAGCACCGCCGGCCCCCAGGTCTTCAGCACGAAGGCCACCGCGAAGAAGCGGGCGCCGCGCGTGATCACGCACAGCGCGAGGAACAGCGCCAGATTGAACTGGAAGATACCCGACGCGATGGTGATCAGCTTGAACGGGATGGGGGTCAGCCCCTTGATGAGGATCACCCAGGCGCCGTGCTGCTGGAACAGGGCCTTGGAGGTCTCGAAGGTGTCCGCCTTGCCGAGGAAGGCCAGGATCGCCAGGCCGACGGGTTCGAGAAAATAGCCGATCGCATAGCCGAGGAGGGCGCCGAGCACCGAGGCGATCGTACAGACGGCGGCGTAGAAATACGCCCGTTCCGGCCGCGCCAGCACCATCGGCGCCAGCATGACGTCCGGCGGAATGGGGAAGAAGGAGCTCTCGGCGAAGGACACCACGGCCAGCGCCTTGGTGGCGTGCTTGCTGCGGGCCTGTGCAAAAACCCAGTCGTAAAGCTTGCGGAGCATCGATCCTCCGGCGAAAGGCCGAGCCTCCGCGTCTAGCAGGGCGCGCGGCGCGGCGCATCCGCCGAAACGCAGCTTGAGTCGCGGTCGCGGCGATCCGCCGCTATAAGGCCGCCTCCGCCCACCTCCCCCTCGGATCGGAAGACCATGCGCTACCTGCACACCATGGTCCGCGTGACGGACCTCGACGCCTCCCTGCGCTTCTGGTGCGACCTGCTGGGCCTGCACGAAATGCGCCGGATGGAGAACGAAGCCGGGCGCTTCACCCTGATCTTCCTCGCCGCCCCCGCGGACCTGTCGCGCTCCGAGGCCGAGCGCTCCCCGGAGGTCGAACTGACCTATAACTGGGATCCGGAAACCTATTCCGGCGGGCGAAATTTCGGCCATCTGGCCTACAAGGTCGACGACATCTACGCCGCCTGCCGGCGCCTGATGGACGGCGGGGTGGTCATCAATCGGCCCCCGCGTGACGGCAACATGGCTTTCGTCCGGTCGCCGGACGGCATCTCCATCGAACTTCTCCAGGAGGGCGCGCCCCTGCCCCCCGCCGAACCCTGGGCCTCGATGCCCAACACCGGGAGCTGGTGATCTTGAAAGCTATCGCGCTTCTGCCCCTGGCCCTGCTGGGCCTCGCGGCCTGCGCCTCGACCTCGGAGACCTACCCGTCGCGCACCGCGACGGAGCAGCTTCTGATCTCGCGCGCCGCCGACCGCGCGGTCGAGGGCCTGACCCTGCCGATCCCGGCCGGTTCGCGCGTGTTCGTGGACGACACCTATTTCCGCGCCGAGAACAGCCCCTACGCCGTCAGCGCGGTGCGCAACGCCCTGTCGGACGCCGGCTACGCCCTGGCCCCGTCCCGGGCCGAGGCCGACGCGGTGTTCGAACTGCGCGCCGGGACCCTGTCGCTGGAACAGATGCGCCGCGTCTTCGGCCTGCCGGACATGCGGGTGCCGATCAACGAGAGCTTCAACGTGGTCTCGATCCCCGAGCTGTCGGTCTACAGCCGCCGCGACCGGATCGGCGTCGCCGAGTTCTCGGGCTTCCTTTACGAGCCCAAGACCGGCGCCCCGCTGGGCGCCGTCCTGCCGATGACCGGGCAGTTCCGCATCCGCAGCCACAAGCTGCTGATGATCGTGGCATGGGGCCAGCAGACCGTCGATCCCGGCGAACGCGACCCGGGCGACAGCTGGCGGCAGTTCTAGGTCAGCGCCGCCGTACCTTGCGTCCCTCCGCCGGACCGTCGAAGGTCCCGGCCGTCATGTTTCCGGGAGGGTTTCCATGCGTCGTCTTCTGATCACCACCGCCTGCGCCGTCGCCGTTCTGGCCGGGGCGCCCGCCATGGCCGTGGCCCAGTCCGCCGCCCCGGCGGCGGACATGTCGATCCAGACCGAGGACGCGCGGCTGGCGGCCTTCTTCGAACAGGCGTGGCAGGAGCGGATCGCCCTGTCGCCGCAGACGATGACCTCGCTGGGTCTGAAGACCGACTACGACAAGCTGGATGACGCCACCGACGCCGCGGCGGACCGGTCGCTGGCCATGGCCGAGAGCCAGCTGGCGCGGATGAAGAGCGGATTCGATCCGGCGACCGTGAACGCCGACAGCCGGATGTCGATGCGGCTGTTCGAATACGGGGTGGCGCAGGCGCGCCTGTCGAACCGCTGGCGCGACTGGGGCTATCAGTTCGCCGCCAACGGCAATCCGACCACGGGGCTGCCGGTCTTCCTGATCAACAACCACCGCGTCTCCAGCGTGTCGGACGCCGAGGCCTATGTCTCGCGCCTGCGCGCTTCCGAGCGGGTGATGGGCGAGATCGCCGATGAACTGCGGGATCGGGCGTCGAAGGGAATCATCTCGCCGAATTTCGTGTTCGAGCCCTCGATCGCCAACACCCGCAACATCATCACCGGCGCGCCGTTCGACGGCGGGGCCGACAATCCGGTCTGGGCCGATTTCCAGCGCAAGGTCGGCGCCCTGGATACGGACCAGGCGACCAAGGACCGCCTGCTGGGCGAGGGCCGCGCGGCCCTCACCGGCGAATGGAAGCGCGGCTATGAGACGGTGCTGACGGCGCTGGCCGAGGTGCAGCAGCAGGCCGCCGTCATGCCCGACCGCGACGGCGGCGTCTGGCGGCTGCCGGACGGCGAAGCCTATTACAACGCCCGCCTGCAGCTCTCGACCACCACCGACCTGACCGCCGACCAGATCCACCAGATCGGCCTGGGCGAAGTGGCGCGCCTGCAGGACGAAATGCAGACGATCATGACCCGTGTCGGCTTCACCGGCACGCTGCAGGAGTTCTTCACCCTGCTGAAGACCGATCCGCGCTTCCAGTATCCGAACACGCCGGAGGGCAAGGAGCAGTATCTGACCGACGCCCGCGCCTTCATCGCCCAGGTGATGGAGGCCGCGCCGCGCTGGTTCAGCGACCTGCCCGAGGCGGCGCTGGAGGTTCGCGCGGTCGAGGCGTGGCGCGAGGCCACCGCCTCCATCGCCTTCTACAACGCCCCGGCGCCCGACGGCTCGCGCCCCGGCATCTACTACGTCAACCTGTCGGACATGACCCAGGTGCTGAAACCCCAGATCGAGGGCATCAGCTATCATGAGGGCGCGCCGGGGCATCACTTCCAGATCGCCTATGCGCAGGAGATGCAGGGCCTGCCGTCGTTCCGCCGCTTCGGCGGCTACGGCGCCTATGCCGAGGGCTGGGGCCTGTACGCGGAGCAGCTGGGCAAGGAGATGGGCTTCTATCAGGACCCCTATTCCGACTTCGGCCGCCTCTCGACCGAGCTGTGGCGCGCGGTGCGTCTGGTCACCGACACCGGCCTGCACGCCAAGCGCTGGAGCCGCGAGCAGGCGATGGACTATTTCCGCCAGAACTCCCTGCTGAGCGAGCGTGACATCCAGAAGGAGGTCGAGCGCTACATCACCAGCCCCGGCCAGGCGACAAGCTACAAGATCGGCGAGTTGAAGATCATGGAGCTGCGCGCGCGGGCCCGCGCGGCGCTGGGCGACCGCTTCGACATCCGCGACTTCCACGCGGTCGTGCTGGGCTCGGGCTCGGTGCCGCTGGACGTGCTGGAGGTCCAGGTCGACGCCTGGATCGCGGCGGGCGGCGGCGCACCCGCCTCGTAAGGGGTCAGTGCGCCTCGGGCGGGCGAGCGGCCGGGCTGTGGTACTCGCTCTCGGCCTTCTTCTTTTTGCCGAGCACGAAGCGGCGGTCGCAATAGCCGCACTCGACGTGATCGTCCTCGCCCATGTCCATGTAGACGAGCGGGTGGCCGAGGGCGCCGCCGCCACCGTCGCAGGCGACGCGCTTGGACGTCACCACGATCTCTTCCGGCGGCGGGATGATCACGGTGGTGGGTCGCGAGGACATTCGGACGGCTCTGACTTGGCGATTGGTGCGAGGGTGCATAGGTATGCGCGCGCGCTCCATACCGTCAAACGGAGCCGCTCGAAACACCCGAAAGCGCCGAATGACCGAGACCGACACCCTGCCCGTCAACGCCATCGAGGTGCGGGGGCTGGAAAAGACCTATGCGGGCAACAAGAAGTCGCCGCCCAAGACCGCCCTGCGCGGGGTCGATCTGGTCATCCCTCGCGGCTCGATGTTCGGCCTGCTGGGCCCGAACGGCGCGGGCAAATCGACCCTGATCAACATCCTGGCCGGGATCGTAAACAAGACCGGCGGCACGGCCTCGATCTGGGGCCGCGACATCGACAAGCAGCCGCGCGACGCCCGCGCCGCCCTGGGCGTCGTGCCGCAGGAGATCGTCGCCGACGTCTTCTTCACCCCCAGGGAGGCGCTTGAGGTTCAGGCCGGCTTCTACGGCGTGCCGGCCAATGAGCGGCGCTCGGACGAGCTGTTGGCCGCGCTGGGCCTGTCGGACAAGGCCAACGCCTACGTCCGCGCCCTCAGCGGCGGCATGAAGCGCCGCCTGATGGTGGCCAAGGCGCTGGTGCACAATCCGCCGATCCTGATCCTCGACGAGCCGACCGCCGGGGTCGATGTCGAGCTGCGCCGCCAGCTTTGGGAATACGTCCGCAAGATCAACGCCGAGGGCGTGACCATCCTGCTGACCACCCACTATCTGGAGGAGGCGCAGGAGCTCTGCGACACCATCGCCATCATGAACCGGGGCGAGGTGGTGGCCTGCGAACCGACGCCGCAACTGCTGCGCCGCCTCGACACCCGCAACGTCGTCGTGACTCCCGAGGGCGAGCTGACCGCCCTGCCGACGGTCAAGGGCTTCGATGTCGTGCCGCGTCCGAACGGCGCCTTCGCCATCAGCTACAAGAAGGGCCAGTCGTCGGTGGAGCAGGTCCTGGCCGCCGTCCGCGCTGCGGGCGTGACCATCGCCGATATCTCGACCGAGGACCCCGACCTGGAGGACGTCTTCCTGGCGTTGACCTACGGCGATGCGAACCAGGTGAGTCCGACGAAGGACTGAGGCTAGACTACCATCACCGTGCCGATCAGCAGGCGCGCGCCGGCGCGGCCCATGACGGTGTTGGTGGCGGCCTGGAGCTGGGCGACCAGCCGTTCGATGTCGGGCGGAGCGCCCGGCAGCAGGACCGCGGCGCTCTGCTGCACCACCTGGGCGTAGGCGGCGCGCAGGCGCGGGGCCGACTGCGCCACGCGGGCGCGCAGGGCCGCGTCCGGCGTATCCACCCCGATCTCGACTGTCATGACGCCCAGGCTTCCGCCGGGGCGGCGCACATTGCCCGTCACCGTCGGCAGGCCGAGATAGCTGGCCTGCGACGAACTTCCACCCCCGCCCGACGAGGCGGCGGCGGGCGTGGCGGCGGCAGCGGTGGCGATGGCCGCGAGGCCGAGAATAGCGCGACGTTCCATGCGCTCTCCATAGCGGACACCGCTTAACATTCCCCTGAGCTCGACCTACCTCGGAGTCATGAGCCCGCGCGAGATCGACACCGGACTGGACGGCTTCCGCTGGTGGCCCGGGGTGCTGGGCGCCAAGGCGCAGGCCGCCCTGCTGACCGAGGTGATGGCGGCGGTGGACGACAGCCCCTTCTATCGGCCGGTCACACCGGGCGGACGGCCCTTTTCGGTGCGGATGACCAACCTGGGGCCGCTGGGCTGGGTGTCGGACCGGAACGGCTATCGCTACCAGGCGACCCATCCGGAGACCGGCGCGCCGTGGGCGCCGATCCCGCAAACCCTGCTGGACCTGTGGCGCGCCCTGACCGGCTGGCCCGAGCCGCCCGACGCCTGTCTGGTCAACATGTATCGGGACGGCGCGAAGATGGGCCTGCATCAGGATCGGGACGAGGCCGATCTGAATGCGCCGGTGCTGTCCGTTTCGCTGGGCGACACGGCGATCTTCCGCGTCGGAGCGGCCGGCGGCGGCCCGACCCGGTCCATCCGGCTGGCCTCGGGGGATGTCTGCGCCCTGACCGGGCCCGCACGGCTGGCGCGGCACGGGATCGACCGGCTGCTGCCCGGCTCGTCGAGCCTGATTCCGGGCGGCGGGCGCATCAACCTGACCCTGCGCCGGGCGGGTCCGTCTTCACGGCAATCGTGACTCGACGCTGGCGGGCGCCGCCGCCACTGTCCCGCCTCCCACAGCCCGGAGCCCGCCCATGTCGCTGATCCGTCCCGAAGGCCCGCAGGCCGATGATGTGATCCTGAGCCGCCGGACGTTGGGCGCCGGAACGCTGGGCGGTCTGTTCTTCGCCGGCTATGCACCCGCGGCCCTGGCGGCCCAGGCCAGTCCGGTGACGACCGACGGCGCGGGCCTGTCGCAGGGCGAGGTCAGCTTCCCGGCCCCCGACGGCTTCCAGCTGCCCGCCTTCGTCGCCCGCCCGGACGGCGACGGCCCCTTCCCGGTGGTGATCGTCGTCTCCGAGATCTTCGGCGTGCACGAATACATCCGCGACATCTGCCGCCGCCTGGCCAAGGCCGGCTATGCGGCGGTCGCCCCGGCCTTCTTCAACAGGGTCGAGGACCCGGCGCCCCTGTCCGACATGCAGCGCATCCAGCAGATCGTCGGCGCCGCCGGCTATGAGCAGGTGATGGGCGACGTCTCGGCCACCCTGGACTGGGTCAGCCAGCAGCTCTGGGCCAACGGCGACAGGATCGGCATCACCGGCTGGTGCTGGGGCGGCAAGGTGGTGTGGCAGGCCTGCGCCCGCTTCGCCGTGCTGGACGCCGGCGTCGCCTGGTACGGTCGCCTGGCCCCGGCGGCCACCGCCACCCCGGAACAGGTCAGCAGCGGCCAGCCGTGGCCGGTCGACCTGGCCGACGACCTGAAATGCCCGGTGCTGGGCCTGTACGGCGCGGAAGACCGCGGCATCCCCCTGCCCAGCGTCGAAGCCATGCGCAGCGCCCTGGCCCGCGCGGGCCAGACCTCCAGCGAGATCGTCATCTATCCGGGCGCCCCGCACGGCTTCCACGCCGACTATCGCGACAGTTACCGCGCCGCGGACGCCGCCGACGGGTGGGGCAAGCTGCTGGCCTTCTTCAGCGCGCGGCTGAAGGCCTAGGCCTTGCCGTCGAAATTCCCACCGGTGGCCTGGGCGGCGGCGTAGGCCGCATTGCCCGCCGCAGCGCCGGAGCCCTTGGCGGCGACCACCACCATGGCCGGACGCACGGTGCGGCCGAACAGGGCGTAGCCGGCCTGCAGGGTCTGCAGCACCTGGCCGCCCTGAACCGTGTCGGAAGGCTGTTCCATCATCGCCTGATGCAGGTGCGGATCGAAGGCCTCGCCCGGCTCCGGCGCGACGCGCTTGAGGTTGTTGGCCTCGAAGGCCGACAGCAGGGCCTTCTGGGTCAGCTCCAGACCGGTGACCAGACCGGCCTCGCCGGCGTTGGCGTCCTTGGGCGCGGCCTGGATGGCGCGCTCCAGGTTGTCGGCCACGACCAGAAGGTCGCGCGCGAATTTCTGAATGGCGTAGGCGCGGGCGTCGTTGTTCTGCGTCTCGGCCCGGCGCTTGACGTTCTCGGTCTCCGCGACGGCGCGCAGGGCGCGGTCCTTCCACTGGTCGCGCTCGGCGATGACGGCGTCCAGCGGAGCCAGATCGTCCTCGCCGTCAAAGCCTGCGGCCTCGCCGAGGTCGGCGTCCAGCTCGGTTTCGGGATCGTAGTCGGGGGTATCGTTCACGTGTCTTGTCCGTCCAGCATCCGGCCCAGCACCCTGGCGGTATAGTCCACCAACGGGATCACACGGGCGTAGTTCAGTCGCGCGGGGCCGATGACGCCGATGGCGCCGAGAACCCGCTGTCGGCCGCTCATATAGGGCGCCGCGATCACGGCGGAACCCGAAAGTGAGAATAGTCGCGTCTCGGCGCCGATGAAGATGCGCACGCCCTGGGCCGTGGACACCCCGTCCAGCAGGCCGATCAGCTGTTCCTTCTGCTCCAGATCGTCGAACAGGATCCGGACCTTTTCCAGGTCCTCCATGGCTCCCGCGTCCTGCAGCAGGTTGGCGCGGCCGCGCACGATCAGGGCCCGCTCGCGCTCCGCCCCGCCGGACCAGGCGGCCAGACCGTCCTCGACCAGCCGTGCGGCGGTCTCGTCCAGTTCGCGCCGGGCGGCGTCCAGTTCGGTGCGCATTTCGGTGCGCGCCTCGTGCAGCGGGCGGCCCTTGAGCCGGGCGTTGAGGAAGTTCGACGCCTCCTGCAGCGTCGAGGGCGTGACCCCGGCCTTGAGCGGCATCAGCCGGTTCTCGACCGAGCCGTCGTCGCCGACCAGCACGGCCAGGGCCTGATCGCGGCCCAGGGCCACGAACTCCACATGCTTGACCCCCGCGTCGCGCACCGGACTGGCCACGATGCTGGCTCCGCCCGCCAGGCCGGACAGCAGGGACGACGCCTCGTTCAGCGCCTCGTCGAAGCTGCGGCCGCGGCCGGCGAGGCGTCCGTCGATCTCGCGCCGCTCTTCCGTGGAGATGTCGCCGATCTCCAGCAGGCCGTCGACGAATAGGCGCAGGCCCGCATGGGTGGGAATCCGCCCCGCCGAGGTGTGCGGCGACGCCAGAAGGCCGGCCAGGGTCAGGTCCTGCATGGTGTTGCGGATCGAGGCCGGCGACAGGCTGACTCCGCTCATCGACAGGGTCCGCGATCCGACAGGCTCGCCTGTCTGCAGATAGCTTTCGACGATGCGCCGGAAGATGTCGCGCGCCCGCTGGTCGAGCCCGGCTAGGCCGCTCGGCTCCAGCGCCGTGGAGGTCAACAGAGGGGGGTTCATGCCCGCGTCTCCCACGCCCCGCGCTCCAGACGCATGATCAGGCAGTCGTCTTCGTGGAACATCCGCCGTTCGACGACAGCAAAGCCCAGTCGCCGGTAGAAGCGGTGAGCGTCCGTATTGGTGTTCAGCGGATCGATGACGATGGCCGTGACCGCCGGATCGGCGAAGGCGTCGTCGATCGCCAGGGTCATCATCTGCGTGCCGTAGCCTCGGTTCAGGGCGTCCTTCGGCCCGATCCAGATGTCCATGGCCCGCAGGTTCGGCTCGATCTCGCCCCAGTAGTGGGTCGGTTCCAGATGCGGGTCGCAGACCTGCATGACGCCGACGGGACGGCCGTCCACCTCGGCGATGACATGGAAGCTGACGGCGGACCCGGCCTGGATCTCCTCGATCCAGTCCTGACCGCCGAAGGCGACCTCGGCGTCGGCGTCGTCGCTGGAACACGCGATCACATGCGGCTCGCGATCCCACAGCGCCAGCATCGGCGCGTCGGCAACCGTCGCGGGACGCAGGCGCACCAGACCGGGCGTGGAGGGGGACAGGCTCATGGTTTCAGGATAAGCAGCGCCGCGACGGCTTCCAAGGACCATGACCATGACGACACCCCGCCCCTCCGACCGCACCCCCGAACAACTGCGCAAGGTGACGCTGGAGACCGGGGTGAACCGCTACGCCGAGGGCTCCTGCCTGGTCACTTTCGGCCATACCAAGGTGCTGGTGACGGCTTCGGTCGAGGAGAACGTGCCCGGCTGGATGCGCGGCAAGGGTCAGGGATGGGTGACGGCCGAATACGGCATGCTGCCCCGCGCCACTCACACCCGCGGCCGCCGCGAGGCCGCCGCGGGCAAGCAGACCGGCCGGACGCAGGAAATCCAGCGCCTGATCGGACGGTCCCTGCGCGCCGTGGTCGATCTGAAGGCGCTGGGCGAACGTCAGGTGGTGCTGGACTGCGACGTGGTCCAGGCCGACGGCGGCACCCGCACCGCCGCCATCACCGGCGCCTGGGTCGCGATGGCCAGCGCGTTCGACTATCTGCGCGCCGAGGGCGTGATGAAGACCGATCCGATCCTGGACCAGGTCGCCGCCGTCTCTTGCGGCGTGTGCAACGACCAGCCGGTGCTGGACCTCGACTACGAAGAGGATTCCACCGCCGAGGCCGACAGCAATTTCGTCCTGACCGGCTCGGGCACGATCGTCGAGATCCAGGCCACCGGCGAGAAGCGCGGCTTCACCCGCGCCGAATTCGACCGCCTGTTCCAGCTGGCCGACAGCGGCTGCGCCGAGCTGTTCGCCCTGCAGCGGGCCGCGCTGGGCCAGTAAGCTTCGCCTTACAGGCGCTCGGGGTTTCATCGTTCGTCGAAAGCAGGCATCGTCATTTCACAACGTCCGGGGAGATGACGATGCGCCTGCCGATCCTGCTGACAGCCGCCCTTTTGCTGGTCTCCGCCTGCGACCAGCAGGCCGCGCCCAAGGGGCCCGACGCCGCCACGCCCGCCGCTGAAGCGACGCCGGATCCGGTCATGCCGGCCGACGCCCCGCCGCAGGAAGAAGCGATCGCGCCCGTCGAGGCGTCCTCGACCTCGTGCACGCTCGACCAGGGGTCGGACGGGGCGATGGAACTGGTCCGCCGCTGCATGGCCGTCAGCACCGCCAGCCATCCGCCGTGCAACCCGGAAAACCCCTGCCAGCTGATCCAGGACGAGATCGACCGCGCCTGCGCCGCCTACAAGCCGGGCGAGACCAAGCCGGCGGAGTGCGCCGCTTAACGGTTTACAGACGTCAGGGTTGTACGGTGGCGGAATGACCTCCGCCGCCACACCCGCCGATCTTCGCGCCCTGACCACCCTGCGCTTCCTCGCGGCGGCGTGGGTGGTGCTCTACACGGCCTGGCCGCACCTGAACGTCGGCTTCACGCCGGTGGCGGTGACCAAGGGCTATCTGGGGGTCGAGGTCTTCTTCGTCCTGTCGGGCTTCATCCTCAGCCACGTCTATCTCGAGGCGGCGGGCGAAAAGCGCTATTCGTACAAGGGCTTCCTGTGGGCGCGGATCGCGCGGGTCTATCCGCTGCATCTAGTCACCCTCGCGGGCATGGCCGTGCTGGGCGTCGGTGCGGTGGTCGCGGGGCTGTCCGTCAGCGACAGCCTGACCGACTGGCGCGCCCTGCCCGCCCACCTGACCCTGACCCATGCCTGGGGTCTGGCCCCGTCATCAGCCTTCAACCACCCCTCGTGGTCGATCTCTGCGGAATGGTTCGCCTATCTGAGCTTCCCGGCCTTCGCCTTCGTGGCCTGGCGACTGCGGAACCGGCCGGTGCTGGCCACCGCCCTGGCCGCCGCCGTGGCGCTGGGGATCTACGCCGCCTTCCAGCCCCTCGCCGGCTTCTCCCTGACCGAGGCGACCTTCCGCTGGGGCGCGCTGCGCATCGTGCCGTGCTTCCTGCTGGGCTGCGCCCTGTACCTGGTCTACCGCCGCGCCCCGATCCCCTTCGCCGGGCCGGTCGCCCTGCTGAGCGGCGCGGGCGTGCTGATCAGCGCCTCGCTGGGCCTTTGGGACCCGATCACGGTCCTGTTCGCGGGCGGTCTGATCCTGGGCCTGGGCTCAATGACGAACGAACGCGCGGGGCCGCTGGCCTCGAAGGCCGGCGTCTATCTCGGCGAGATCAGCTACTCGATCTACATGGTCTGCGCGCCTGTCCTTCTGGTCATGACCAACGTCGCCGCCCGCCTGACTGGAGCCGACGACAAGCGCTTTCACATCATTGTGTGGCTGGGGATTGTCGCGGCCATTCCGGTGACCGCCATGCTGACCTACCACCTCGTCGAACGCCCGGCCCGTAAGGCTTTGCGGCGGTTGGCGGACCGCAACGGCTCAGGTCAAGCCGCGACGAAAGCGCACACCCGACTCGCCTGAAAGGGGTCTTCAACCCTCCGGAACTATCCGTTACGGGTTGTTTCAGCGGCAGTCGGGAAAAGCCACAGCATGATCAAACGGCTCACAGCCGTCGCAGTTGCGACGACCCTCGGGATTTTTGCGCTGGGCGTCGCGCCCGCTCCCGCAAAGGCCGATGAGCCGTACTGGCAGTGCGTGACCTTCGCCCGCATGTTCTCGGGCATCCAGATCTTCGGCGACGCCGTGACCTGGTGGCGTCAGGCCCAGGGCCGCTTCACCACCGGCCATCGTCCGCAGACCGGTTCGGTTCTCGCCTTCGAAGCCAACGGCCGCATGAACCGCGGCCACGTCGCCGTCGTCTCGGAAGTGTTGACCGACCGCGTCATCCGCGTGACCCACGCCAACTGGGGCGGAAGCCGCGGCAAGGTCGAGGAAAACGTCACCGTCGTGGACGTCTCGAACAGCAACGATTGGACGGCGGTCAAGGTCTGGTACAACCCGATCCATGACCTCGGCACGACCGTCTACCCGACCCATGGCTTCATCTACCAGCAGGCCCCGCAGGCCGCCGGCGTGCAGATGGCTTCGGTCCAGCCGGTCGGCCCCGGCCAGCATTGAGGGTTCGGCCTCGTCGACGGGGCCTTCCGCATGATCCGGCTCTATCGCTCGACAGGCTCGGCCTGCGAGGACGTGCAGCTTGAGGCCGGCGCCCTGAAGCTGGGGCCGAACGTGCTGTGGATCGACCTGATCAACCCGACGCGCGAGGAAGACGCCGCCGTCGAGGCCGCCCTGGGCGTCTCCGTGCCCACGCGCGAAGAGATGCAGGAGCTGGAGGCGTCCAGCCGCGTCTATCGCGAGAACGGGGCCACCTATCTGACCGCAGACATCATCACCCGGGGCGACGAGGACATCCCGGGCATCGAGCCGGTGACGTTCGTCCTGACCACCGGCCCGCTGATCACCATCCGCTATGTGGACCCCAAGCCGTTCACGATGCTGCTGGAGAAGCTGGAGCGCGAGCCCGGCCTCTGCGCCTCGGGCGCGGAACTGTTCCTGCACCTGATGGAGCTGGTGGTCGACCGCGCCTCGGACATCCTGTCCCGGACCGTGACGCGGGTCGAAGGCATCGCCAGCCACGTCTTCTCGGGCGGCAAGACGGTCGGCTTCGAGAAGCTGATCGGCAAGCTGGGCCGGGCCCAGATCGCCAACGCTCGCATCGAGCAGAGCCTGGCCGGCCTGACCCGGGTCTTCGCCTTCGTGGCCATCGACGAACGGATCGACAGCGGCGAGGCCCGCGCCCACCTGCGCTCGCTCAGCCGCGACGTGGAAAGCCTGACCGCGCATAACCAGTCGGTCGCGGCCTCGATCAATTTCCAGCTCTCGGCCGCGCTGGGCCTGATCAACATCGAGCAGTCGTCGATCATCAAGATCTTCTCGGTGGCCGCCGTCGCGTTCCTGCCGCCGACCCTGATCGCCTCCATCTACGGCATGAATTTCGACCATATGCCGGAGCTCCACTGGATGGGCGGCTATCCGCTGGCGGTGGCCGCCATGGTCATCTCGGCCCTGCTTCCCCTGATGTGGTTCAAGCACAAGGGCTGGCTGTAGAGCTTGACCCGCCCCGCCGGTCGGGGCTTCCTGCCCGCCCTTCGCCGGAGTCCTTCATGCGCCTGCTCACCCTCGCCGCCTCAGCCCTGATCCTGTCGGCCTGTTCGCAGGGGACCGAGACGCCGGCCGCGCCCGCCGAGCCCGCCGGGCCGCCGCCGGTGCTGTCGGGCGTGAACCTGTCGGAACCGGTGACCGTGTCGGGCACGGAGCCGTTCTGGACGATCAAGCTGACCGGCGCGGAACTGATCTACGAAGGCCTGGATCGCCCCGAGCAACGCGCGCCGCAGCCGAAGATCGAGGTTCAGGGCACCGTCGCCACCTTCCAGACCCAGTCGGCGGCGGGCACGACCTTCGACATCACCCTGACCGCGACCGAATGCAGCGACGGAATGAGCGACCGCACCTATCCGCTGACCGCCGTGGTCAAGGTCGGCGAGGAAACGCTGATGGGCTGCGCGGCCTCGACCGCCGCCCTGGCGCGCGCGGGCGAGAGCGGCCTGGTCGTCTAGAGCGAAATCGGTTGGGTTGGACGCAGTCCAACTCGGCTCAGATTTCGCTCCAGTTTGATGCTGGACCATTTTTTGGATTCAGGTCGATCCGACCTGAAGCAAAAATGGTCTAGACTGTCTGATCCCTGAGGGTGCGCATCGCCCCGAGACGGGCGAAGGCGATGGTCAGGGCCTTGCGCCGAGCCGGGGCCAGCGGACTGGACGGCGCCTCGCGCACCACCGCCCCGCCGAAGCCATCAGCCACGATCAGCCCCGGTTCGTCGGGCAGGACGCCCTGCGGGAACTCGGGCGCGACGGCGAAGTAGAAGGCGTCGCAGAACGGCCCGTACTCATGCCATTTGCGATCGACGCGATAGTCCTCGATCCCTGACTTCACCTCGACGATGACGATGTCGCCGCGCGGCCCCAGCGCCATGACGTCGGCGCGCCGCCCGTTGGGCAGGCCGACCTCCAGCAAGGGCGCATAGCCCAGGTTCAGCATCAGCCGCGCGGCCCCGCGCGTCACCGACAGCGTGGTGTCGGGACGACTGAAGACGAGGTCGATCTGCAGGGCGGCGGCGGCCATCCGCCTTTATGTTCCGGCTCTGTTCACGGTTCAAGAGAGGATTAAGCTTGGCCGCAGAGCGGGTGATAAGCTCGCCTTGAAACGCCCTGAAGGACCCAGTCCATGCCCGAAGACCGCGTCGCCCGACGCAATCGCGGCAACCCGCGCGGCCTCTGGCTGCTGGCGGCGCTCGGCGTCGCGGTCGCCCTGCTCATCGTCGCCGTCGTGCTGAAGTCGATCGCCGCCGATCAGCGCGCCAGCCGCGAGTTGGATGCCGTCGTGGCCCACACGGAAGCGCCGTCGTCCATTCCCGCGCCCGCCCCGCCGAAGGGAGGGGCGGCGCCCTACTGACCGGTCTGCACGACCGCCCCGGTCTCCAGTCCCAGCGCCGCCGCACGCCGCAACAGATCGGCCCGGACCGCCTCAGACGGGCTCTGGCTGCGATGCCAGATCCACCAATCCGACCGGTTGGGCAGGGACAGGATCGCCCAGCTGTAGTCCGGCGCGTGCGCCTGCACCCGGTAGTTCTGCCCGGCCAGCCCGCCAAAGCTGAGCAGGCCCGTCAGGCTGAAACGCAGGTTGCGGTTCTCGCCGGGGTCGGTGACCCGGGCGTTGGCCCGCAGCGTCTCCACCCGACCGTCGGCGCGGCGGGTGCAGGTCACCACGATGCCGTAGCGGTCGGCCCGCGCCTGGGGCGTGAAGTCGATCTGGGCCCGGCGGCAGTCCTTCTGGACATCGTTGGGACTGCGCGCGATCTCGAACCAGCGGCCGTCGAAGCGGTCCATGTCCACGGCTTGGGCGACAGCGGCGTTCGCGGACAGGGCGCAGGCCAGGGCGATTACGACAGCGGCGGGACGATGAATCATGGCGCAGTTCTCCTGTGGTCCCGACGCCTGTTTACGCGCCAGGGCCCGGATCGGATGCGCCGGTCAGAACCGGGTCAGAGAATGTAGCGGCTCAGGTCGGCGTTCCTGGCCAGGTCGCCGATGCGCTCGCGCACCTTGTCGCCGTCGAAGGTCACGGTCTGGCCGGTCAGGTCCGAGGCCTTGAAGCTGGTCCCTTCCAGCACCCGCTCCAGCACGGTCTGCAGCCGCCGCGCGCCGATGTTCTCTACCGCCGAATTGGCCGCCACCGCCGCGTCGGCCATGGCCTCGACCGCGTCCTCGGTGAAGACCAGCATCACCTCTTCCGTGGCCAGCAGGGCCTGATTCTGACGGATCAGATTGGCCTCGGGCTCGGTCAGGATGCGCTTGAAGTCGTCCCGGGTCAGGGCTTTCAGTTCGACCCGGATCGGCAGGCGGCCCTGCAGTTCCGGCAGCAGGTCCGACGGCTTGGCCACGTGGAAGGCGCCCGAGGCGATGAACAGCACATGGTCGGACTTCACCGGCCCGTATTTGGTCGACACCGTGGTGCCCTCGATCAGCGGCAGCAGGTCGCGCTGCACGCCTTCGCGGCTGACATCGCCGCCGCGCGCCTCGGACCGGGCCGCGACCTTGTCGATCTCGTCGATGAAGACGATGCCCTCGTTCTCGGCCAGCAGAAGCGCTTCGTTGGTCAGGCTCTCCTGATCCAGCAGCTTGTCGCTCTCCTCAGTGGTCAGGGGCGCGACCGCATCCTTGACCGCCAGCCGGACCTTCTTGGTGCGACCGCCGCCCAGCTTGCCCAACATTTCGGACAGGTTGATCATCCCGACGTTGCCGCCGGGCAGGTCCATGCCCTGCATCGGCGAGGCGGTGTCGGCCAGTTCGACCTCGATCTCCTTGTCGTCCAGTTCGCCGGCCCGCAGCTTCTTGCGGAAACTGTCGCGCGTGGCCGGCTGGGAGCCGGGCCCGACCAAGGCGTCCAGTATCCGCTCCTCGGCGGCGCCCTCGGCCTTGGCTTTCACACCCGAGCGGCGCTTGTCGCGCACCATAACCAGCGCCGCCTCGACCAGGTCGCGCATGATCTGGTCCACGTCGCGTCCGACGTAGCCGACCTCGGTGAATTTGGTCGCCTCGACCTTCAGGAAGGGCGAGCCGGCCAGCCGAGCCAGCCGGCGGGCAATCTCGGTCTTGCCGACGCCGGTCGGCCCGATCATCAGGATGTTCTTTGGAGTCACCTCGTCGCGCAGGTCGTCAGGCACGCGCTTGCGGCGCCAGCGATTGCGCAGGGCGACGGCGACGGCGCGCTTGGCGTCGTCCTGGCCGACGATGAAGCGGTCGAGTTCGGAAACGATTTCGCGGGGAGACAGATCGGTCATGGGACCGAGATAGGACGCCTCAGCCGCCGGCGGGAGGGGGCGCGGCGATCGGCGCGGGGATCAACTGGGCCAGGACGATCTTCCAGCCGCCTTCCTGCCGTTGCCACAGGCGGACGTAGTGACCGGTTCGCGCCTGACCGTCCCGCTCCCACGCCGCCGTCCCATAGGTCCAGACGAGGTCGCCATAGCGGGATGCGCCGCCGCCTTCGGTGGGGCCGAAGTGGAACGTCGCCGGCCACGCCGATAGCGCTTCGGCGAAGGCGGCGCGCCCGATCGCCGGGGGCCTCGGCGCGACGTAGAGACGGCCGTTGTCGGCCATGGCCGCCAGATGGGCCGTCTTCTGGTCGGTCGCGGCCGCCCGGGCCAATTGCACTTCCCTCGCCGTGACATCCCGCATCGCCCATTCGCTGGGAACGCCGGCCGGACGCTCGCCGTTCGGCCCCACCGCGAGCACCAGCTGGGGCCCCGGTTCGAGGATCGCCGGCTCGGTCTCCGGCCCCGGCACGTCCGCCGCGCTCGCACCCGAACCGCCGTCATACACCCACTTCCAGGACCCGTCGGGCTGGCGTTGCCAGATCGTGAAATAGTGGCCGGTGCGGCGACCGCCGACCTGCACCCCGCCGGTGGTAAAACCCATGTCGCCCGACCGCGAGACGCCGGCGAAGTTCGGCCACCACTCCAACAGCGGCTCGTCGGCCGGTCGCGGCCCGTCAGGATAGGCGTCACGCACGCGCTGCACCTGCCCGCCGCCGATGACGATGGCGTCCGGTGTCGACCATTTGTTGAAACTGCCGGCGACGCCCATCGACGGCGCATCCGCCGCGAACGCCCGCTCGGCGGCCACGACCGGGGCCGCGTCCGGCGTCTGCGCCATAACGGGCGAGGCGGCGATCAGGGCCGCGGCGAAGGTCAGAGCGCGCATTGGATAGTCCTCCCGCCGCCATGGAGCGGCAGAAGCGGGGATCTGTCCCGTTAAATCGCGGAAAGCCGGCGCTACTCCAGCGTTTCGACGGTGAGATTGCCGTTGGTGTAGACGCAGATCTCCGCCGCCAGGGCCATCGACCGGCGCGCGATGGCCTCGGCGTCCAGGTCGGTGTTCTCCATCAGGGCCCGCGCCGCCGACAGGGCGTAGTTGCCGCCCGAGCCGACCGCCGCGACCCCGTATTCCGGCTCAAGCACGTCGCCCACCCCGGTCACGGTGAAGATCGAGTCGCGGTCGGCGACCAGCAGCATCGCCTCCAGCCGGCGCAGATAGCGGTCCGTGCGCCAGTCCTTGGCCAGGTCGACGCAGGCGCGGGCCAGCTGGTCCGGATACTGCTCCAGTTTGGCTTCCAGCCGCTCGATCAGGGTGAAGGCGTCCGCAGTCGCCCCGGCGAAACCCGCCAGGACCTTGCCGCCGGCCAGGACGCGCACCTTGCGCGCGGCGCCCTTGACGATGGTCGGCCCCATGGAGACCTGGCCGTCGCCGGCGATGACCGTGCGGCCGTCCTTGCGCACCGCGAGGATGGTGGTGCCGTGCCAGTCAGGGAATGAGGAGGTGCTGTTCATCATTCCTTGCAGATGGAGACCGGAATGCGGCGCGGCAAGCGAAAAGCTTGGGAAAACAACGTTCCGGCTCCGCCGTAATATAGCCCATGTAACGCGTTACATTGTCAATCCGTACCCCATTTTCGCAAATTAAGGGAGGCTTCGTGCTTCATCGCGTGATCTACGCCAGCGAAGCCGTTGGCCCGACGGGGGTGTCGACTCTTTCCATCGCCCAGATTCTCGGCGTGTCCGAGGTGAACAACCGGCGCGACGAGATCACCGCCGCCATCATGTTCCACCGCGGCCATATCGTGCAGGCCATCGAGGGCAAGCGCGTCGATATCGACCGCCTGATGCGCCGCCTGCTGGCCGACCGTCGCCATACAGGACTGCGGATTCTGGTCGATACGCCGATCACCGACCGCCTTCTGAGCGATCCCGTCAGCGTCTGCCCGGACCCTCAGGCGATTCTTCGGGGCGCTGGCGTGGGCGAGATCTCACGCCTCACGGCCAATGAGGCCGAGGCCCTGCTCGACCTGAAGTACGCCGCCTGAGGGCGTGACCTTCGCCGCCGCAGCGCCTAACTGGAGCCGGTGAGCTTTTCCGAAGACGAAATCGAACGCTACGCCCGCCATCTGGTGCTGTCCGAGGTCGGCGGCCCGGGTCAGCAGCGGCTGAAGGCCGCGCGGGTCGGCCTGATCGGCCTGGGCGGCGTCGGCGCGCCCGCGGCCCTGTATCTGGCCGCCGCCGGGGTCGGCACCCTGCGCCTGATCGACGACGACGCCGTCTCCCTGTCCAATCTGCAGCGCCAGATCGTCTTCGACACAGCGGACGTCGGTCGGGCCAAGGTGATCGCCGGATCCGAGACCCTGGCGGCGCTCAATCCCCATGTCGGCCTGGAGCTACGCCCCGAACGCCTGACCGCGGCCAACGCCGCCGCCCTGATCGAGGGTTGCGGCGTGGTCATCGACGGGACGGACGACTTCGGCGCCCGCTTCGCCGTCAACGCCGCCTGCCTCGCCTGCCGGATTCCGCTCGTCTCGGGCGCCCTGGGCCGCTGGAGCGGTCAGGTCGGGGTCTTCCACAGCGGCCCCTGTTATCGCTGTCTGGTGCCGGAGACGCCGCCCGACGCCGACACCTGCAGCCGCGTCGGCGTCGTCGGCGCGCTGGCGGGCGTGGTCGGAGCGATGGCGGCGCTCGAGGCGATCAAGCTGATCGCCGGCGCCGGAGAGCCCTTGTCAGGCCGCCTGCTGATCTATGACGGACTGGCGGGGACGGCGCGCACGGTCCACGTCGCCCCCGATCCGGATTGCCCCGATTGCGGGGGTCAGGCGAAGGCCTGACGGAACAGGGCGACGTAGCGGGTCATCAGTTCCTGCTCCTTGTCGTCCTCCCAGTCCCCGTGGCCGAAGTCCTCGACCTCGATCAGCTCAACCGGCCGTCCGGCGGCGCGGAAGGCGTCGCGCATACGCCGGGACTGTATGATCGGCACGACGCCGTCCTCGACGCCGTGGACGAGCAGCACCGGGCAGGTGATGTCACTGATCCGACGCCGCGGCGAGGCGGCCTCGATCGCGGCGGCCTCCGTGCGGCGGTCGCCGATGCGCTTGGTCCAGAACTCGTAGATCGGCTTGCCCGCCAGATCATCCTCGCGCTCTTCCCAGGCCAGCATGTCCGGCAGATCGTAGACGCCGCAGATGCCGATCGCGGCCTTGTAGAGATCCGGTCGCTTGGCGGCGCTCATCAGGGCCGCGTAGCCGCCGTAGCTGGTGCCCATGATGGCGACCTTGCCGGCGTCCAGACCCTTGAGCGCTATCGCATGGGCGACCGCGTCCTCGATGTCCTCCTGCATGCGCGTGCCCCAGCGGGTCCAGCCTTCGCGAGCGAAGGCCATGCCGTAGCCGCCCGAACCGCGGAAATTCGGCCTCAACACCCACCAGCCCTGCGCCGCCAGCACCTGCGCCTGCCGGTCCCACGAAGGCGTGTCGCGCATCTCGGGTCCGCCGTGGGGCAGGGCGATCAACGGCCCCGGCGCTCCACCCGGAGGCGCGATGAGGTAGGCCTCGATGGTCGCCCCGTCGCGGGTCTGGACCTGCAGGATCTCGCCGGCGCCGAGACGCTCCGTGACCAGGGCCGTGGCGGAGCCGATGTGAACGATCGCCCGCGCGGCCTTGTCGTAGAAATACCACGAGCCCGGCTCGTTCTGTCCCTCGACCGCCGCGATGAAGCGGTTCCGGGCGGCGTCGACGCCGGTCAGGGTCACGTTGCACTGGTTGTCGAAGAAGCGGTTCAGGGCGCGATGGTGCGGCGCCAGCGTCGGATCGGCGAACTCATACTCCAGCCGCTCGCCATAGTAGGCCGCGCCGAGATAGTGACCCGCGGAGTCGCGCAGGCCGTAACTCACGTCGCGCCCGGCGCGACCGTTCAGCGGCGGGCCGACGGCCAGGGTGGCCAGGTCCATCTCGCGGACGGACTGCACGTCCTCGCTTTCCAGTCGGGCCCGGACCAGCACCGTCCCCGGACGGTCCGTGCCCCCGACCCAGTAGAAGTCCGGCGCGTCGCGGAAGCGCGAACGACGCGCCATCTTCCATTCCGTTTCACCCGGCGCGCGGACCATGATGGTCTCCATCGTGCCGCGGCTGTTGACGTCATGCCGCATGACGGGGACGCCGTTCACCGTGCGCCAGTTGAAGGTGCCGGCGCTGCCGCGCTCGATCCGCTCGGCGCTGCCGGTGGCCAGGTTGACCTTGTGCAGGGCCATGATCCCGTCGGCCTCCCAGGCCGCCATCAGCACGTGGTCGGGATCGTTGGGCAGCAGGTCGATGATCCGGCCCATGTCGGCGGTGGCGCGCATGCGCTGACGCTGGTCGTTGAACAGCACCACGATAGCGCCGGTGCTGACGTTCACCGACAGGGCGCGCCGCGTCGTGTATTCGACGCCAGGCGTGGTGAAGTTGGAGCCGGCTTGCGAGCGCCGCGCCGTCTTCTGGCGAATGAGGACGCCCACCAGCAGCCGGTCGTCGCTGCCCCAGTAGAGGTAGTTGACCTCGACCGGACCGAGATCGAGCCGGCGGCGCGTGCCCTCGGGGTCGTCCGCCTGGATGATGTCGATGGCGCCGTTGGGCTCTTCCTGGGTGCCCAGCTGTTCCAGCACGGCGATGCGCGCGCCCGACGGCGACAGCGACACGGCCCGCGTTCCGGTCGATCCGAAGAAGTCACCGATGGCGTGCGGGGCGGTCTGGGCCCGGGCCGATCCGACCCCGGTCGGCAACGCCGCCATACCCGCCAGCGCCCCGACGCCGACCAACAGCCCACGCCGCGACAGGGCGGCCTGCGCCGCCTCGCTCAATCCACACTTCACGGTAATCCCCCAAGACTTGTTCCGGCAAACAACCGAAGCGTCGCCGCGCCGTCAAGCCGAGCGTCAGAACATCGCGGGAATCACGCGGTCCGGCGGACGGTGGCCGTTGGCGAAGGTCTGGATGTTGGCGATGACCCGGTCGCCCATGTCCTGACGGGCCTCGATCGTCGCCGAGCCGAGGTGGGGCAGCAGCACGACATTGGCGTGCCCCAGCAGACCCGGATGCACCTTGGGCTCCTGCTCGAACACGTCCAGTCCGACGCCCGCGATGCGCCGCTGCGCCACCGCCTCGGCCAGCGCCGCCTCATCAATCAGCTCGCCCCGCGCGGTGTTGACCAGAATGGCCTCGGGCCGCAGCAGGGCCAGCCGCCGCGCCGACAGCAGATGATGCGTGTCCTTCGTCGCCGGGGTGTTCAGCGAAATCAGGTCCATCCGCGCCAGCATCTGGTCCAGGTCGTCCCAGTAGGTTGCGCCCAGTTCCTCGGCGATCATGTCGGGGACGGGTTTGCGGTTGTGATAGTGGACCTGCATCCCGAAGGCCTTGGCGCGGCGGGCCAACGCCTGGCCGATCCGGCCCATGCCGACGATGCCCAGCCGCTTGCCCCAGAGCTTGCGCCCGGTCATCCAGGTCGGGCTCCAGCCCTCGAACCGGCCCTCCTGCATGACCTGCGCCCCCTCCACGATCCGGCGGCTGACCGCCAGGATCAGGGTCATGGCCAGATCCGCCGTGTCCTCGGTCAGGACGCCCGGGGTGTTGGTGACGATCAGGCCCCGACCGACCGCCGCATCCACGTCGATGTGATCCACGCCCGCGCCGAAATTGGCGATCATCTTCAGCTGCGGCCCGGCCTTGGAGATCAGGTCGGCGTCGATGATGTCGGTGATGGTCGGCGCCAGGACGTCGGCCCGTTGCACCGCAGCCTCCAGCGCCACCCGGTCCATCGGACGGTCGGTCAGGTTAAGCTCGGCGTCGAACAGCTCGCGCATCCGTGTCTCCACGGCGTCGGGCAAGCGTCTGGTTAATACGACCTTAAGCCGGGGAGAGGACATTCGGAGCCTTCGGTTTCACGTCCCCGGCTTTAATGGTCCTCCCGGTGTCTGGCAAAGTTCCTCGCCTCAAGCGCGTCGCGCTGGTCGCCGCCCTGGTCGGGCTCGGCGTCATGGCCGGGGCCGGAAACGCCATGCCGGGCGGCCGCCCGACCCCCAGCGGCCAACCCGTGCCGCGCTGGCTGTCGCTCAAGTCCGACGAGGTCCGGGCGCGCCAGGGGCCGGGGCTCGACTATCCGATCCTGTGGGAATACCGCGTCCCGGGCCTGCCGGTTCAGGTCATCGCCGAAACCGCCGAATGGCGGAAGATCTGCGATCCCGAAGGCGCGGTCGCCTGGGTCCACCGCAGCGTGGTCTCCAGCCGCCGCAGCGTCTTCAACGCCTCCCGCGAGGAAATCGCCATCCACGCCGGACGCTCCGACACCTCGCCGGTGCGCGCCCGCCTGTCGCCCCGCTCGCTGGTGTCGCTGGACGCGTGCGTCGACCAGTGGTGCGAGGTCCGCGTCCGTCGTCTGCGCGGCTGGCTGCGTCAGCGCGCCGTGTTCGGCGCCCAGGACCACGCCCTGTGCAACGCCAACCGGCCCGCGGGCACGGGACGGGCCGAACGGTAGGACTCCACCGGTCTGTTAAAACGTTTGAGCGCCCGGGTTCCCTCGTGTAACCCCACGGCAACATCCGGACGCGAAGTCGCGCCCTGCCGCAACGAGAACGCTTTTGACCGAGCTGAAATATCCGTCGTCGTTTGACTATGAAGCCCTGCTGGCCTCGGGCCGGGGTGAGCTGTTCGGGCCGGGCAACGCCCAGCTGCCGGCCCCGCCGATGCTGATGTTCGACCGGATCACCAAGATCAACGCCGACGGCGGCGCGCACGGCAAGGGCTATGTCGAGGCCGAGCTGGATATCCATCCGGACCTCTGGTTCTTCCAGTGCCACTTCATCGGCGATCCGGTCATGCCGGGCTGCCTGGGCCTGGACGCCATGTGGCAGCTGGTCGGCTTCTACCTCGGCTGGATCGGGGGCCCCGGCAAGGGCCGCGCGCTCGGCGTCGGCGAGGTCAAGTTCACCGGTCAGGTCCAGCCGCACATCAAGAAGGTCGTCTACAAGATCGACCTGAAGCGCGTGATCAACCGCAAGCTGGTCATGGGCATCGCCGACGGCGTGCTCGAGGCCGACGGCGAGGTGATCTACACCTGCAACGACATGCGCGTCGGCCTGTTCGGCGCGACCACGGAAGCGGCCGGCGGCTGAACCCCTATATTCAGACAGACCGCGCACTACGCGGCGACTGAGCGTTCTTAGAAGGAAACCACCATGCGGCGTGTCGTCGTCACCGGGCTGGGCATCGTTTCTTCCATCGGCACGGGCCAGGAAGAGGTCATCGCATCGCTGCGCGAGGCGAAGTCGGGCGTGCAAACCGCTCCCGACCACGTCACGCACGGCTTCCGTTCGCAGGTCTGGGCTCCGCCGGCGTTGGGCGTCAGCGCCGAGGACTGGGCTCCGCTGGTCGACCGCCGTGCCGCGCGCTTCCTGGCCAACGGCACCGCCTGGGGCCACATCGCCTTCGAGGAGGCCCTGAAGGACTCCGGCATGACTCCGGAAGAGATCAAGTCCGAGCGCATCGGCCTGATCGTCGGCGAGGGCGGCCCCTCGACCCAGGTCATCCTGCAGGCGGCCCAGACCACGATCGAAAAGGGCTCGCCCAAGCGTATCGGGCCGTTCGCCGTGCCCAAGGCCATGGCCTCGGGCCCCTCGGCCGTGCTGGCCACCTGGTTCGAGCTCAAGGGCATCAACTATTCGATCAGCTCGGCCTGCGCGACCAGCGCCCACTGCATCGGCGCGGGCGCCGAACAGATCGCCTGGGGCAAGCAGGACGTCGTCTTCGCCGGCGGCGTGGAGGACATCGACTGGTCCATGTCGAACATGTTCGACGCCATGGGCGCCATGTCGTCCAACTTCAACGAGACGCCCAACAAGGCCAGCCGCGCCTATGACAAGGACCGCGACGGCTTCGTCATCGCCGGCGGCGCCGGCATCGTGGTGCTGGAAGAGTACGAACGCGCCGTGGCGCGCGGCGCCAAGATCTACGCCGAGGTGACCGGCTACGGCGCCAATTCGGACGGCTACGACATGGTCGCGCCCTCGGGCGAGGGCGCTGAGCGCTGCATGAAGATCGCGCTGGAAATGGCCGGCAATCCGCGCATCGACTACCTGAACCCGCACGGCACCTCGACGCCGGTCGGCGACAGCAAGGAGATGGGCGCGGTGCGCAACGTCTTCGGCGACGACCTGCCGATGATCTCCTCGACCAAGTCGCTGACGGGCCATTCGCTCGGCGCGGCGGGCGCCCAGGAGGCCATCTACTGCCTGCTGATGATGGACAACGACTTCGCCGCGGAGAGCGCCCACATCGAGAACCTCGATCCGGAGTTCGAGGGCATGCCGATCCTGCGCAAGCGCCACGACGGGCCGCTGAAGCACGTCATGTCGAACAGCTTCGGCTTCGGCGGCACGAACGGCACGCTGATCCTGTCGAAGGTCTGAGGCCCCAGAGCGAAATTCTGGAGCCTGATTCACGGCGTCAGCGGAATCGCGAAGCGATTCCACTTCAGCCGATCAGGCTCTAGGCGCCTTTGTCGGCCCGCATCACGGCGCGGGGGAAGCGGATCAGGCCGATCCGGTCCTGCAGCGCCTTCAGCGGAATCATGCGGGCGCGCCACACCGGATCGACGTCGAATTCGAATGCGACCTGGGTCAGGTTCTGCTCCAGCAGGAAGCCGAAGGCCTCCAGCCCGGACTGCCCGCGCGCGATCACCACCTTCCAGTAGGCGCGCGGGATCTTCACCTGCACCTGGCCCACGTCATCGACGCCGACGAAGACCGGATCGTCCGTCGCCAGCAGCGGCCCGGCGAACAGGGAATAGCGCTCGACCCGCCCCTGCGCCTCGATCAGGTTTTCCAGCAGGCCCCAGACGCCCTTGCGGTTCGACCGGTTGAAGCCGGCCACCTGGGGCGTGCAGTTGGTGACGTGATAGGTGTCGCCGTTGGCCCGCCGCACCTGGGCGTAGTCGACGCCCCAGCAGACCTCCTCGCGCCGGACCAGATGGCCCTTGTCGAAGGCCTTGCGGTCCTTGTCGAAGAAGCGGTCCGGCAATTGGGCGTCGGCCGGCAGCCGTGGGTCCAGGAACCAGCGCTCGAAATCGTTCTCGGCCAGGCCGCCCAGGGCGTCGCGGTTGTAGGACCGGCCGGGTTCAGGCTCCTTGGCCGCGGCGGACCCGTCCACGTTCGAGGCGGTGAACAGGGGCAGGCGCCGCGCCTTGTGCATGGCCAGCGAGAAATTCTGGTAGGGCACGACCACGCCGCCGTCATGCATCCGCGCCGCCACCGAGGCGTCCCGCAGCGTCGGCAGGGGCACGGAGACGCCGAGGAAGCGGGGGTCGTACCCGGTCCGGGCGGGATAGTTCGGATCGTGCCAGGGCTCGACAACCTTCTCGACCGCCCCGGCGGAATCGCTCGCGGTCCCGGCGGAAGCCGATGCGCCGCCCAGGCCGATCGTGATGGTCAGGGGCACGGTCAGGGTGGTGGACGTTCCAGACGCGGCGACCGACAGGCCCGTCGAGGCGCCGACGGGGGCGCCGCTGACAGCCGAACCGGGAATCCGCGTGCTTTCCGTCGCCGGAACCGGAGGCTCGACCCGGCCCAGGCTGCAGGCTTCCAGTTCGTCCCGCAGCGCGCCGGCGGGAGCCAGCGCCAGGGCGGTGGTCACGATGCGGCTGGCGCGCACGCCCTCGTTGGCGATCCAGTCGATGTCGGCGTCATCGTCCTCCTCGCCCGCCGGCTGGCCGTTCTGCAGCAGCCAGCGGCCCTGCGCGTCCTTCCGCGGCACCCCCGAGTGATGCAGGGCCACGACCTGCCAGGAATCGTTGAACACCGGCGCACCCGACGACCCCGGAGCCGTATCGGATTCATAGGTCAGGTGGTCGGCGGTGATGTCCAGCAGCCGGTTCTCGCGCAGGGCCACCTGCTTGGTCCGGCCGTTGGGGTGCTGGATGATGGTGATGGCCTCGCCGACGTTGATCTTGCCCACTTCGGGGCTGAGCCTCAGCCAGCCGTAGTCATTCAGCCGCCCGTCGCCTCTCAGCGGCTGGGGCCCGACGGCGACCAGCGCCATGTCCAGTGCGGCGTCGGCGACGAAGAACCGGCCCGGATCGAAGCCGAAGGTGGTGGTCGGGCGGGGGAAGCCCAGCCGGTCCAGCTCGCAGTCGAAATCGACGCGCGAGGCCGCAGCGGTGGCCGCATCGGCGAGCACATGCTGGTTGGTCAGCAGAAGCGTCGGGGTGACCATGAAGCCGGTGGCGTCACCCAGCGCGCGTCCGCCGCCGTCCCGGATGGTGATCCGCCCGACCGGCCGCGCCGCGTCCAGTCCGCGCAACAGATAGTTCAGATCGACCAGGTCGTCGCTGCCGATGGTCCGCTCCAGCTCGGACAGCGAGGCCCGGCGGCCGCCTTCCTGAAGCTGGAGGGTGCGCAGCGCCTGCCGTTCCGGGGTTTCCAGCTGGCCGGGCGCGGTGGCGTCAACGCGGGCCTTCAGCAGGTCGATGGCCTCAGCCGCCTTCTCCTCGATCGGCGCGGCCCGGGTCGAGGCCGGCGGTCCGACCTCCTCGACGAGGCGGACGCCGGTGGTTTCCACCACCCCCTTCAGACGATCGACCTTCATGGCGTCCTCCTGTCGAAGAAACACAACCATAACGTCGTTTTGCGACACGCGAAACTCAGGCGCGCGCCCGTGAACCCCGCCGCCGGCCATCCCCGCTTCCCCCGCGCGGCCGCCGCTGCTACCCCTCCGGCGACACCGACCGACCCGGGGCAACCGGGCGACGCAAGATGGAGAGACACCCCATGGCCGCCGAATCCGCCTGGAACATGCCCAAGGGCGACCTCATGAAGGGCAAGAAGGGCCTAGTCATGGGGGTCGCGAACAGCAACTCCATCGCCTGGGGCATCGCCCAGCAGCTGGCCGCCCAGGGCGCCGAGCTGGCCTTCACCTACCTCGGCGAGGGCCTGGAGCGGCGCGTGCGCCCGCTGGCCGAGAGCGTGGACGCCAAGCTGATCCTCGAGGCCGACGTCACCAACGACGCCTCGATGGACGCGGCCTTCGCCGAGCTGGAAAAGACCTTCGGCACGATCGACTTCGTCGTCCACTCGGTGGCCTTCGCCAACAAGAACGAGCTGCAGGGCTCCTTCGTCGACAACACCACCCGCGACAGCTTCCTGCTGGCCATGAACATCTCGGTGTTCAGCTTCGTCGACGTGGCCAAGCGCGCCTCCAGGCTGATGCCGAACGGCGGCTCGATGATCACCATGACCTACCTCGGGTCCGAGCGGGCCATCCCGAACTACAACACCATGGGCGTGGCCAAGGCCGGGCTGGAAGCGGCGACCCGCTACATCGCCCGCGACCTGGGTCCCAAGGGCATCCGCGTCAACGCCATCTCGGCCGGCGCCATGCGCACCCTGTCGCTGGCCGGCATCTCGGGCGGACGGGGCATGATCGCCCAGGGCCGCGCCATGTCGGCGATGAAGGAGGACACCTCTATGGAGGGCGTCGCCGGCGCCGCCCTGTGGCTGTGCTCGGACCTCGGCTTCTCGACCACCGGCGAAGTCATCCACGTCGACGCCGGCTTCCACATGATGGGCCTGGCGGGCGACGACGAGGGCTGACGGTTAGCCTCCTCAGCCCCTGGTTGGTTGAATAGACACCCATAGAGTGTTCAAGTCCCGGCCCAGCACAAGCTGACCGGGACAGCCTCGATGACGGATTCGGGCCCGCCGACTGACCTCGGCACGATCTACGTAGTTGGCCAGGTCGCGCTTCTACTGATTCTCGGCGCAATGTCCCTGCCTACCGCCGCTCGCGCGCAGGAGGCCGGGTCACTGGAAAGAGTGGAAGGTTTACCGGCCGTGGCCGGTTTCAGCATCCGCGACTCTCAAACAGGCGTCATCGAAAGCATCGACGTCTTCATCAAGCCGCGCCGTGACCTTCGATTGCCGGACGGCGCACCGTGGATTGATTTTGCGGCCCAAAGGCAGGTGACCAGCGCCGCCGGCGGCGAGGAGACAACATGGGCAAGTTCGGAAGATTGTCCGGCGCTCAGAAACACCCTCATCTGGCTGACGACGCTTGTCGCGCCTCGCATCGAAATCCCCGGCATCACCGCCAGCGAGGCTTCTCATGAGGGCCGGCGGCCGAGAAGCGTCACGGAAGACGGCTTCCAGATCACGGTCTGGGGAAGAGGCACACAGCCCGATCACATCGCCAACACGCGCGTAGAGATATCCAGCAATGGCGGGCTGGTGGCCGAGTTCGGTCGCGCCGCCCAAGCCAATCTTGCGGCTTGCTGGCGGTCAGCTCATTGAGCCCTGTGGCTGTGCCCGGCCCTCGGCGTTTCCACCACGGCCGAAGTCTCCATGTCGGCCCCGGCGTCGTCCGGGAAGTTCCGCCACGGGTCATCCCGCGCCACCGCTCTCGAGCGGCGCCGCCTTCAGGGTCTGGGGAAGAGCTCACCAGCCCGAGGGATCATTTGCTGACCTGGAAATGTCGGCAACCTCGGGCCCCTTGGCGGAATGGGTGATCGGCGCTGATTTCAAACTGAAGGATTGCTGGCGGTCGGAATGACCGACCTCGCGTTTGCGCATCCCAGAGGCGTCGCCATGCCCAAGACCCTGATCCGGATACTCGTCCTTGGAGCCCTGAGCCTCATCCATGGCAATGCACAGGCCCAGACGCCGGTGGCGGGCGGACACAACGTTCCACGCATGGTGGAGGGTGAAGCCCTCAAACCGGACGGCAGCTTCTACGTCGGCGGCTATTCGGGGGCCCGGGATTTCACGCCGTATCGGGTTCACCTCTACGACTTTCGAGGCGAACGAGATTCCGCCGATCGGCAGCCGGATTGGCTGCCCTGGGCCGTGCGCCTGACCGGCTCTGGAACCCAGAGCCGACGCGTGGAGTGGGCCGACGGGCGCACCTGTCCCGGCGTCTACAGCGTGCAGGTCGCCATGGCGGACTTCCCCGCGGGCCGATTCAGGTCGCCGCGTTTCCTTGACCTTCCAGCCGGCGCCGGCGGACCGCCCGCGCCGGCCCTGGATACGGGCGCGCCGAGCCTCGCCTTCTGGGGCTACGCCAGCCTGACCGACATGGCCTTCGGCACGATGATGATCACCGGCTCGGACGGCTTGATCCGTCAATGGGTCGAGTTCGCGGACACGCAACTGCAGGACTGCTGGACCAGCGAACCGCCGGAGGGGATCGCGACACGCGACATGCTGCAGCGCCTGCCCGAGGTGGATCCGACCTGGCCGGCGGGCCTTCGCTAGCCCCCCGTCCGGTACGCCGCCTCGATGGTGTTGCCGTCGGGGTCCAGCACGAAGGCGCCGTAGTAGCCCATGGCGCCTTCACGGGGGCCGGGCGCGCCGTTCCCGCTTCCCCCATCCCGGGCGAGGCGGTAAGCGCGAGACATGACCTCTTCCCGCCTGCCCGTCTCCGCCCTGTCGGCCGCCGCCGTCGGGGTGATCATCGGCTTCGGCGGGACCGTGGCCCTGGTGGTCCAGGCGGGCCACACGCTGGGCGCCTCGCCGGACCAGATCGTGTCGATGGTGACGGCGCTGTGCCTCGGCATCGCCGTGCCAGGCATGCTGCTCAGCTGGCGGATGAAGGTCCCCATCATCCTCGCCTGGTCGACCCCCGGCGCGGCCCTGCTGGCGGCGTCGACGCTGGGCCTCGGCTGGCCCACCGCGGTCGGCGCCTTCGTCATCGCGGGCCTGCTGATGGCCGTCACCGGCCTCGTGCCCGCGCTGGGGCGGCTGGCGGGACGGATCCCCGGCGGGATCGCCTCGGCCATGCTGGCGGGGGTGCTGCTGCCCTTCTGCCTGAAGCTGTTTCTGGTGTTTCCGACCGATCTGGCGCTGGCGGCGGGGCTGTTCGCGGTCTTCCTGATCATGCGGCGACTGGCCCCGACCTGGGCGCTGCCCGCGGTGCTGGTCGGCGCCTTCCTGGTGCTGGCCCTGCGCGGGCAGGTGACGACGCCGCCGGGAACCGGCCTGTTCGGCCAGCTGTCGCCCGTCGCGCCCGCCTTCGACCTCAAGGCCGCCGTCAGCCTGGCCCTGCCGCTGTTCCTGGTGACCCTGGTCTCGCAGAACCTGCCCGGCCTCGTCGTGCTCAAGGCCGCCGGCTACGAGCCGCCGCCCGGACCGCTGCTGCTGTCGACCGGGCTAGCCACCGTGGTCCTGGCCCCCTTCGGCGGCTACGGGATCAATATGGCCGCCATCGTCGCGGCCATCTGCACCGGACCGGACGCCCATCCCGATCCGCAGCGCCGCTGGATCGTCGGCGTGCTCTACGGCGGCCTCTATATGGTCGTCGCCCTGTTCGCCGCGCCGCTGGCCGGGCTGTTCATCGCCATGCCGACGGGCGCGCTGGCGGTGCTGACCGGCCTGGCCCTGATCGGCCCGCTGACCGGGGCCCTGTCCGGCGCCATGGCCGAGCCCCGCGACCGCGAGGCCGCCGTCATCGCCTTCGCCGCCACCGCCTCAGGCGTGGCCCTGTTCGGCATCGGCTCGGCCTTCTGGGGCCTGCTGGCGGGCTTCGTGGCCCTGGCCGCCCTGCGCTGGCGACGCCCGGCCTGAAGAGACGGATCAGGCCCGGCCTTCACCGCGCGCGATCCGCCGGTAGCGATAGCTGTCCCGGATGTTCGGCCCGAAGAACCGCCCCTTGGAAGGCGCAGCCCGCAGACCCTCCACCACCTCGGGCGGCACGGCGTCGTAGTCGTAGACGTCGCCCGAGGTGAACGTTACCCGCAGCCGCCGATGCGGCGCGTCATAGTCGAAGCGGCGGATGACGCTGGAGGGGCCCGGAGAGAGCGTGAGGGAGGGCATGATCGCCCGCCCGGATCAGTCCCGCAGCGAGGCTGGAACCACCCCGCCGTTCTCGGCCAGCTTGGCCCACACCGCCTTGGACAGGGCGATGTTCTGCTCGGCGCTGCCGTGCGCCCCGGCGTGCACGTTCAGCTCCTCGGCCAGCTCCTTGCGGGCGTCGAGGCTGGAATCGAGATCAAGCAGCTTCAGCAGGTCGACGATCGAGGTGCGCCAGTTGCCGCCCCCGCCCTTCTGCTCGGCCAAGGCGACCAGCACCGCCTCGACATCCACGGGAGCCGCTGCGACGGGCGCGGCGGCGGCGGGAGCAGACGTCAACGTCACGTCGGGCGCCGGCGTCGCGGCGGCCGGCTTGCGGCCCCGGATGCGGTCCCAGATCGAACTGAAAATGCTCATGTCGCGCGCCTTTCCCTTGCTGCACGGGACCGGTAACGCCGCGCTACAGCCGGGGTTCACCTCCGTCGCGATCACGCTCCTGTGTCGGGCGCCGGACACAACGCGGTTGACGACGAGCCTCACTGTGACACCCTCGAAGGCCCAACCCAAGGATGTTGAAATGGCGCACAAGTTCGAGATCTACAAAGACAAGGCGGGCGAATTCCGGGTCCGCTTCAAGTACAATTCCGAGACCATCTTCTCGACCGAGGGGTATTCGTCGAAAGCCTCGGCTCAGAACGCCATCGACTCCATCAAGAAGAACGGACCGGGCGCCCCGACCGAGGACAACAGCTAGTCACGGGCCGACGACACCTTGAACGGGAGCGAAATCGGCTCCGGCGTCATCCCGCCCGGGCCGGTTTCGCCCTAGTCGGGCTCGCGTTCGCCCACCTCATTGGGCCGCACCGCCAGCACCCAACCGTCGGCCAGATGCAGTTCGGGCACGGCCTCGCGGGTGAACGGCAGGTACCAAGTCGGCCCTCCGGCGACCGGGGCGATCTCCAGCATGTCCGACGCGCCGAAATTCTGCACCGACTTCACCACCCCCAGCACCGCCCCGTCAGGGTCACGCGCCTGAACCCCGACCAGATCGGTCAGGTAGAACTCGTCCTCGTCCGGCTCGGGCAGCCGTTCGCGCGGGATGAACAGCTTGAGGCCGCGCAGGGCGTCGGCCTCCTCCTTGGTGGCGATCTCCTTCGCCCGCCCGACGACGCCGACCTTGTCCGGCCGCGCCGACAGCAGGGTCAGCCCCACCGAGCCGTCCGCCCGCAGCAGGTCGCGGTACCCCAGCAGGGCCATCGGCTCGGCGGTGTAGGCGGTAATGCGCACCTCGCCCTTGACCCCGAAGCCGCCGGCGACCTGCCCGACCAGAATGAGTTTGTCCTGCGCCACGTTCACCTCGCCACGGCCTCGCCGTCGTCACGCCTCAAGCAGCGCGCCTCAAAAAGAAAGGCGGCGCCCGAACGGACGCCGCCCTCTTCATTTCATACCCGGCGAACCGGACGAAATCAGCCTTCCGACTTTTCCTCGGCGGCTTCTTCAGCAGCCGGGGCTTCAGCGGCCGGAGCCTCTTCAGCGGCGGCTTCGGCGGCCGGGGCTTCTTCAGCAGCGACTTCAGCCGGGGCTTCTTCGACGACCGGAGCGTTCTTGGCGGCTTCGGCGGCGGCGGCGGCTTCTTCCTTGGCGCGGACGGCGGCTTCAGCGGCTTCCACCTTGGCGGCGGCTTCGGCTTCGGCGCGGTCGGCTTCGCGCTGGGCGCGTTCGGCGGCGCGCTCTTGCGCCTTCTTGCCCGGCTGGGCCTTGTTCGGGTTGTTGGACTGGGTCCACTTCACCTTGCCGGCCAGGGCTTCGTCCTGCGACAGGAAGCGGGCGACGCGGTCGGTCGGCTGGGCGCCCTTGGCGAGCCATTCCGAAATACGGTCGGCCTTCAGCACGACACGCTTCTGCTCGCCATCGCGCGGCAGCATCGGGTTGTAGGTGCCGACGCGCTCGATGAACTTGCCGTCGCGCGGCGAGTGGGAGTCGGCGACGACGATGTAGTAGTACGGGCGCTTCTTGGCACCACCGCGGGCCAGACGAATCTTCAGCATTTTCAGTCTCTTTTCTAGGAAGTCGTTATTTCTTGGGAGGGAAGCCCGGCAGGCCCGGAAGGCCTCCCGGAAGTTGTCCGCCGCCCCCGAGGGGGCTTCCAAGCCCGGCGAGCCGGTCCTGGAGGGCTTTCATTTCGTCGGCGCTCGGCTCGGGCATCTTGCCCCCGCCCATCGCCTTGAGGCGGGCCATGTCGGGGCCGCCGCCGCCGCCGAGGCCGCCCAGCATGGCGGCCATCTGCTGCATCTTCTTGGGTCCGCCGCGCGACAGCGACTTGACCATGTCGGCCATCTGCCGGTGCTGCTTGAGCAGGCGGTTGATGTCCTGGACCTCGACGCCGGCGCCGGCGGCGACGCGCTTCTTGCGGCTGGCGTTGAGCAGGTCCGGCTTCTTGCGCTCGGCCTTGGTCATCGAGGAGATGATGGCTTCCTGGCGGGCGATCATGCGGTCATCGACGCCGCTTTCCGCCATCTGGTTCTTCATCTTGGCGACGCCGGGCAGCATGCCCATGATGCCCTGAAGACCGCCCATCTTCTTCATCTGCTGCAGCTGGGCGGCGAGATCGTTCAGGTCGAACTGCCCCTTGGCCAGCTTGCGCGCCATGGCCTCGGCCTTGGAGGCGTCCAGTTCCTGGCTGGCCTTCTCGACCAGGGCGACGATGTCGCCCTGGCCCAGGATGCGGCCGGCGACGCGACGGCTGTCGAACACATCCAGCGCGTCGACCTTCTCGCCGGCGCCCAGATATTTGATCGGCAGGCCGGTGACGGCCCGCATCGACAGCATGGCGCCGCCGCGGCCGTCGCCGTCGGCGCGGGTCAGCACCAGGCCGGTCAGCGGCAGGCGCTCATGGAAGGCCTTGGCGGTGCGGACGGCGTCCTGGCCGGTCAGGCTGTCGGCGACCAGCAGGGTCTCGACCGGCTTGGACACGGCGGCGACTTCCGCCACCTCGGCCATCAGGGCCTCGTCCAGGGTGATCCGGCCGGCGGTGTCCAGGATCAGAACATCGAAGCCCTGCAGCTTGGCCGAGGTCAGGGCGCGCTTGGCGATCTGCACCGCGCTCTCGCCCGCCACGATCGGCAGGGTGGCGACCTCGATCTGCTCACCCAGCTTGGCCAGCTGCTCCATGGCCGCCGGACGACGCGTGTCCAGCGAGGCCATCATGACCTTCTTGCGGTCGAACTTGGTCAGGCGCAGCGCCAGCTTGGCCGAGGTCGTCGTCTTGCCCGAGCCCTGCAGGCCGGCCATCAGGATGACGGCGGGCGGCGTGGCGTTCAGGTTGATCGGGGTCGGCTCATCGCCGCCCAGCATCTCGACCAGACCGTCGTAGACGATCTTGATCACCTGATCGGCCGGCTTGACCGAACGGATGACCTCTTCGCCGGTGGCGCGCTCGGTGGCGAAGGCGATGAAGTCCTTGACGACGGGCAGGGCGACGTCGGCCTCGAGCAGGGCCACGCGCACTTCGCGCATCGCCTCGGCCACGTCCTTTTCGGACAGGGCGCCGCGACCGGTGATCCGGTCGAAAACGCCTGTCAGCCGCTCGTTCAGAGCCTCGAACATCAACTACCTCATGCTCATTTTCGCTTTAGGTCGGAACGACCTGAATCCAGAAAATGGGCCAGCCAAACATCCGACGGGTGAGACGGCTCCATACGACAACGGCCTCTGGCGACGATCACGTCGGCAGAGGGTTCTCGCCTGCCTCGTCCATTCGAAAATGGGGTCGTGCAGGTGGAGACGCGAGGTTCACTTGCGTCGGAAGCGGCGGCTTATGGAGGAAAGTCGACCGTTTGTCGACTCGTCGCGCCTCAGACCATGATGTCCAGCAGGACCGCCTCGGTCTTGCCGGTGCGCGCGGCGTCATCCATCGAACGCTGCATCATCTCTTCCATCTTCTGCTGGATCAGCTTGGCGATCTCGTCCTCGACCGAACTGCGCTGCTCGACCGACAGCCCGGCGACGCCGTCCTCGGTCAGGCGTTTGTCGGACAGGACCTCGGCGCGAAGCTTTTCCTTCAGCGCCTCCATCTTCTGCTCGCGGGCCCATTCGGTCAGGCCCTTCTCGCGAATTTCGTCCATCTCCGAACGCGCGGCGTCGATGGAAGCGGGCGATTTCTGCCGGGTCGAATCTGCCCCGAAGATCCCCGTCAGGCCGCTGAGGAAACCACTAACCGGCGAAATAGACATGACTTTCTCCTTGCGCAGGACCCGCGGTCATCTGTCGTCGCCGCCAGTGCTGCAAACGCCGCGCCGAACGCACGTTCGGTTTCAGCGTTCGCCTTGGGATGGCCAGTCCGAAATCCCCTGATACGGTGACGCTCACAGCCTCCCCGCTGAGAGAAACCGACATGATCCAGGCCGCCGACGACCGGTTGCGAGACGAGGTGCGCCTGCTGGGCGGGCTGCTGGGCGAGGTCATTCTCGTCGAGGGCGGCAAGGACCTCTACGACCGGATCGAGGCGGTGCGTCAGGCCTCGGTCGCCTGGCACCGGGACGCGGGCGCCGCGGACGCCCAGCGGCTGGAGCAGCTGCTGGGAGACCTGTCGCTGGATCAGGCGGTCGGTCTGGCCCACGGCTTCGCGGTCTTCTCCCTTTTGGCCAATGTCGCCGAGGATCGGGCGGGCAAGCGGCGGGCGCAGGAGCAGACCGCGTCGGGCGCCCGGCCCGATACGCCCGAGGGCGCGCTGGAACGGCTGAAGGCCGCCGGACGCTCGCCGGAAGAAGCCCGCGACCTGCTGGCCGGCGCCCTGATCTCGCCGGTGCTGACCGCCCACCCGTCCGAAGTCCGGCGCAAGAGCGTCATCGACCGCATCGCCTCGGTCTCCGATCTGCTGGACGCCTGCGACCAGAACGGCGCCGCCTGCGATCTGGAGGCCCGCGACGCCGGTCTGCGCCGCCAGACCACCATCCTGTGGGCCACCCGGCTGGTGCGGCAGGCCGGGCTGGTGGTGCAGGACGAGATCGACACCGTCGTCTCCTTCCTGGACCGCGTCTTCCTGCATGTCGCCCCGGCCCAGCTGGCCGAATGGCGCAAGCGGCTGGACGCGCCGGAGCTGGAGCCCTTCATCCGCATCGGGACCTGGGTGGGCGGCGACCGGGACGGCAATCCGAACGTCGACGGCGCGGTGCTGAGCGCCGCCTTCCGCAGCCAGGCCAGGGCCGTGCTGCGCTTCTATCTGGACGAGGTGAACACCCTGGGGGCCGAGCTCAGCCTGTCGGGATCGATGAGCGAGATCTCGCCCGCCCTGAAGGCCCTGGCGGAAGCGTCGGGCGATCATTCGCTCCACCGCGCCGACGAACCCTATCGCCGGGTGCTCAGCCAGATCTACGCGCGCCTGGCCGCCACCCATCCCGTGCTGACCGGCCAGCCCGCGCCGCGCGCCGCCGCCTTCACCGCCCAGCCCTATGAGGGGCCCGCCGCCTTCCGCGCCGATCTGGCCGTGCTGCAGGACAGCCTGGTCGCCAACCACGGCGCGGTCTTCGCCGACGACCGGCTGGCCCGGCTGATCACCGCCGCCGACGTCTTCGGCTTCCACATGGCGACGCTGGACCTGCGCCAGAACTCGGATGTGCATGAGCGGGTCGTGGCCGACCTGCTCAGGGTCGCCGGGGTCGCCGACGACTATGCCGCGCTGGACGAGGAGGCCCGTCTGTCGGTGCTGGCCGCCGAACTGGCCTCGGGCCGGCTGCTGTTCAATCCCTACGAGACCTATGCCGAGGAAACGCTCAAGGAGCGCGGCATCCTGCAGGCGGCGGCCGAAGCCCTGCGCCTGTTCGGTCCGCAGGCCATCCGCACCCACATCGTGTCCAAGACCGACGCGGCCTCGGACCTGCTGGAGGTTTATCTCCTGCTCAAGGAAGTCGGCCTCTACCGCCCCGAAGACCCCGCCGCCTGCCCGGTCCAGGCCGCGCCCCTGTTCGAGACCATCGGCGACCTGCGCGCCTCCCGCCCGACGCTCGAGCGCCTGCTGAAGGAGCCATCCGCCCTCGCCGTCGCCCGGGCGCGCGGCGTGCAGGAGGTCATGATCGGCTATTCCGACTCCAACAAGGACGGCTCCTACCTGACCTCGACCTGGGAGCTGCACGAGGCCTCGCGCGCCCTGTTGCAGGTGACCGATGCGGCGGGCCTGCGCCTGCAGCTCTTCCACGGTCGGGGCGGCGCCGTGGGCCGGGGCGGCGGCTCCAGCTTCGCCGCCGTGCTGGGCCAACCGCAGGGCACTGTCGCGGGCCGTATCCGGGTGACGGAACAGGGCGAGGTCATCGCCAACAAGTATGGCGAGCCGGAGGTGGCGCGGCGCAACCTGGACGCCCTGACCTGCGGTGTCCTGTTGGCCTCGCTGGCCCCGCCGCCGGACGCCGAGCTGACCGCGCGGCACGGCGCGACCCTGTCGGGGCTGTCGCGGGCCTCGATGAGCGCCTACCGGGCCCTGGTCTATGAGACCGACGGCTTCGTCGACTATTTCCGCGCCGCCACCCCGATCGCCGAGATCGCCGATCTGAAGATCGGGTCGCGTCCGGCCTCGCGCACCGCCTCCACCGCCATCGAGGACCTGCGCGCCATCCCATGGGTGTTCAGCTGGAGCCAGAGCCGGGTCATGCTGCCGGGCTGGTTCGGCTTCGGCTCGGCGGTGCAGGGCGTGGACATCAACGAACTGCGCCAGATGCACCATGACTGGCCGTTCTTCCGCACCCTGATCCAGAACATGGAGATGGTCATGGCCAAGGCCGATATGACCATCGCCCGCCGCTACGCGGGACTGGTCCCGGATCAGGCGCTGGCCGACCGCGTCTTCTCCGCCATCCGGGCGGAGTGGGACCGGACCGAGGCGGCGGTGCTGGCCATCACCGGTCAGGACGCCCTGCTGGGCGGCCAGCCCGAGTTGGACCGGCTGATCCGCCTGCGCATGCCCTATGTCGAGCCGCTGAACCACGTGCAGATCGAACTGATCCGCCGCCGCCGGGCCGGGGACGACGATCCGCGCGTGCGGGAAGGCATCCTGCTGGCGCTCAACGGGGTGGCGGCGGGGCTGCGCAACAGCGGCTGATCAAGGTTCAGATGTCCGCGATTTAATGCGGCGTCTCTATTTCGCCGCCGAACTCTCACGGGGTTGAAACAGGGTCGGCCCATACGGCCGGGGTCGCCGCCCCCGGGCGATGCAGAGCTCCCCAAGGAGACCGCCATGAAAACCCTCGCTTCCCTGACCGCCGTCCTGGTTCTCGCCACCGCCGGCGCCGCCTCCGCCGCCGACGCCCGCATCGGCTGGTCCGATCTCAATCTGGCCAGCGTGGCCGGCGCCGACGCCTTCGACCAGCGCGTCGAAGCCGCCGCCCGGACGCTTTGCCGCGACGCCCGACGCCCCGGCAGCCGCCTGGACGACCGCGCCTTCTGCGAGGCCGCCGTGCGCCGCGAGGCCGTCCGCCAGCTGCCGGGCGCCGCCCAGGTCGACTACGCCGCCAGCCGCCGCGCCGCCGCCTATTGATCGGTAAACGGGAGCCGCTTCGGCGGCTCCCGTCCTGACATAAGTCAGACTTATGTTCAGCTTCACCATTCTCGGCCTCGAATCATTGAATCATCACGGTTGTCGTCTGGCGATCGTCATATGAGACCATCATCTGACTTGTCGTCGCCGCTCCCCGCGACAGGAGGATGATCCGATGACCAAGACCCTGCTTACCCTCGCCGCCTTCACTCTGCTGGCCGCCGCTCCGGCCGCCGCCCAGGACAGCATCCGCGTGTCCCCCAACGGTCTGGACCTGTCGACGCCCGCCGGCGCGGCGGCGTTCGACGCCCGCGTGGCCGCCGCCGCCCGCGACGCCTGCGTGACGTCTTCGCGCCGGACGCCCAGCGCCGTCTGCATCCGGCAAATCCAGCGCGAAGCGATCCGTCAGCTGCCGCAAGCCCGTCAGGACGACTACGCCCGCGCCCGCCGCAGCGACAGCCCGCAGGCCATGGTCGCCCCCGCCTGGCCGGCGTGATCCCGGGCATGAGGTGCAAAAAGGGCCGGCGGAGATGATCCGCCGGCCCTCTTCTTTTCGTCCGGTCGCCTTGCGGCTGGGCCGTCAGGAGGTCGGGAAGCCCCGCACCTTCAGCAGCGCCCGCACGTCCGGGTCGCGGCCACGGAAGGCGCGATAGGCTTCGGCGCGATCCACGGTGTTGCCCGGGGCCAGCATGATCTCCTTGAAGCGACGCGCGATGTCCGGATTGAACACATCGCCCGACTCCTCGAAATAGGCCCAGGTGTCGGCGTCCATCGTCTCGGACCAGAGGTACGAATAATACCCGGCCGAGTAGCTGTCCGACGTGAACAGGTGATTGAACTGCGGCAGGCGGTGCCGCATCACGATCTCCTTGGGCATGCCGTAACGCTCCAGCGAGGCCTTCTCGAAGGCGTCGATGTCGGTCGGCGGCGTGGCCTGGGTGTGCAGGTCCATATCGACCAGCGCCGAGGACAGGTAGCTGACCGTGGCGTAGCCCTGGTTGAAGGTCGAAGCGGCCTCGACCTTGTCCAGCAGCGCCTGCGGCATCGATTGGCCGGTCTGCACATGCTTCATGTAGCCGTTCAGGATCGGACGGCTCAGCACCCAGTGCTCGTGCACCTGCGAGGGATACTCGACGAAGTCGCGCGGCGTGCCGCCCAGCGCCGGATAGACCACATTGGACGAATAGGCGTGCAGGGTGTGGCCGAACTCGTGGAACAGGGTCTCGGCGTCGTCCAGTGAGATCAGGATCGGCTCGCCGCCCTCGGCCTTGATGAAGTTGTTGTTGTTCGAGCCGAGGGTGTTCTTCGGTCCGTCGAAGGTCGAATGCGACCGGTAGGTCGTCATCCAGGCGCCCGACCGCTTGCCCGCGCGGGCGTAGTCGTCGGTGTAGTACAGGCCGATCGGACGGCCCGCGTCCTTGACCTCATAGACCACCACATCCGGGTGGAAGACCGGCACGGTCCCCGGCGCCAGCTTCTCGAAGGTGAAGCCATACAGGCGGCGCGCCATCTCGAACGAGCCGGCGCGGACGTTGTTGAGCTCGAAATACGGCTTCAGCTCATTCTGATCGAGGTCGTACTTCTGCTTCCGGACCTTCTCCGAATAATAGAGATAATCCCACGGCTCGATGTCGTGCCCGGCGATGGCGCGCATGTCCGCCACTTCCTCGGTGACGCGGGCCTTGGCCGGAGCCCAGACGCGGTTCATCAGCTCCATCGCCGCGGCCGGGGTCTTGGCCATGGTGTCCTGCATGCGCAGTTCGGCGTGGTTGCGGTAGCCCAGCAGGCGGGCGCGCTGCTGACGCAGGCGCACGATCTCGGCGATGGTCGAGTTGGTGTCGTTGCGGTCGCCGTTGTCGCCACGGTTCACGAACTTGCGCCACACCACCTCACGCAGGGCGCGGTCATCGGCGAAGCTGAGGAAGGGATCCACGCTGGAGCGGGTGTTGATGATCGCCCAGCCCTGCAGGTTGCGATTGCGGGCGGCCGCCGCGGCGGCGGCCTTGTTCGAGGCGGGCAGGCCCGCGACGCCGGCTTCGTTGGGGATCACCGTCCAGGTGTTCTCGTCGGCCACGACCTTCTGGCTGAAGGCGGTGAAGGCGTTGGCCAGGGCGGTGTTGATCCGGCCCAGCTCGGCCTTGCCGGCGGCGTCCAGCGCCGCGCCCGAGCGGATGAAGCTGTCGCGGCTGCGGGTCGCGATGCGCTTCTGGGCGGCGGTCAGCCCCATGGCGTCGGCGTTGTCGGCGACCGTCTTCACGCGCTGGAACAGTTTGGCGTTGAAGCTGATCTCGTCACCGGCGGCGGACAGCAGCGGCGACAGCTCGGTGTCGACCGCGTTGTAGTCGTCCGACCCGATGTTGGAGGTCATGACGCCGTAGATGTTGCCGACCAGGTCCAGCGGCTCGCCCGCCATCTGCATGGCCACCAGGGTGTTGGCGAAGGTCGGGGCCTCGGCGTTGTCGGCGATGGCGTTGTAGTCGGCGCGTTGCAGCTCGATGCCTTCCAGCAGCGCCTCGCGCAGCTTGGCGGCGGTCACCTTGTCCCACGGGGGCACGCCGCCGTAGGGGCCGGTCCAGGGCTGCAGCAGTTCCGCGCGCGGGGTCTGCACCGGCAGGACGGCGCGGGCGACCCGAGCGTCCGCTTCGAGGCTCCCGGCGGAGGCGCTGGCGCCCAGGGCCGTGCCGGCGGCGCAGCCGGCGGTGGCGGTCAGGGCCATGAGGCTCCCTCCGGCGATGAGAAGTTGACGTCTTTGCATGGGAACTCCGTAGCGGCGGTTCGTTTCCGGGACCCTAGGCCCGCGGGGGGCGGACTGTCACATGAACGCCCTGTAACCTCCAGCCATGGACGGCGCGGAGCCGCGCGGCTAAAGCGCGCCCATGGCCATTGGCGTTTTCGACTCCGGCGTGGGCGGGCTGACCGTTCACCGCGAACTGACCCGACGCTTTCCCGAGCGGGATTTCGTCTATCTGGCGGACCAGGCGAACGCCCCGTACGGCGGCCGGGGCGGCGAGGAGATCGTCGATCTGACCCGCGCGGGCTGCGAACGCCTGTTCGAGGCGGGGGCCAACGTCATCGTCCTGGCCTGCAACACCGCCAGCGCCATCGCCCTGCGCCGCCTGCAGCAGACCTGGGTGCCCGAGGCACGCGCGCGCCACGGCCGCCCGGTCAATGTGCTGGGCATCATCGTGCCGACGATCGAGGCCGCCACCGGCCTGCCCTGGACCTATGAGGCCGAACGTCTGGGAGACAAGATCGAGGCGCTCGAGATCACCGGCGTCTTCTGCACCGCCGCCACGGCCATGAGCCGGGTCTATGAGATCGAGATCGACAAGCGGCGCGAGGATCTGGCCGTCTTCTCCGAGCCCTGCCCCGGCCTTGCCGGCCTGATCGAACTGGGCGCCCCGGCCGAGGAGCTCGAGGTCGTGGTCCGGGACCATGTCGACGCCCTGCGCCGCCGCATCGGCCGTCATCCGGACAAGGCCATCCTGGGCTGCACCCACTACGAGATCGTGGCAGAGATCTTCGCCGCCGCCCTGCCGCCCGGGACGTCGCTGATCCACCAGCCCACCGCCGTGGCCGACGCCCTGGACCGCTATTTCGAACGGCATCCGGAATATGTGCTGGGCGGTTCCGGCCGCCGCGACTTCCTGACCAGCGGAAAGGCCGGGCCGCAGTCGGAACTGGTCAGCCAGTTCTGGGGCGCGCCCCTGACCTTCACGCCCGCCTGACGCCAGACTGTGACTTGACGAATACCGCCGTTCGTCGCCCGATGGCGGCGGGAGGATCGATCATGCTCAAGTCACTGCTCGCCGCCGTCGCCGTGCTGGCGTTCGCCACGCCGGCCGCCGCCGACGTCGTCGAACGCAGCGCCGACCATTTCGTCCTGCGCTATGTATCGACCCTGGAGACCACGCAGGAGGACCTGATCGTCTCGGTCGAGGACATCGGGAACTGGTGGAACCCCGCCCACACCTACAGCGGCGATTCTCACAATCTGCACCTGTCCCTGGACCCTGGGACCTGCTTCTGCGAGGCCATGCCGGACGGGTCGACGTTCGAGCACGGCGCCGTCTATGAATATGATCCGGAGACCGGGGTCCTGATCGACGCGGCTCTGGGACCGCTCAAGGGCAAGGCCACACTGGCCAACTGGGGCATCGGCTGGACCGGCGGCGCGGGCGGGGCCGGCTGGGATGTGGTGATGACCTATGTCGTCCGCGGGCCCGGCCTGGGGGCGTACGCCGACGGCGTGGACGCGGTCATGCAGGATCAGTTCTATCGATTCATCCGGTATATCCACTACGGGCCCGAGGCGCCGGAGGCGTAGCGTCCCAGCCCCACAATCTGAGCCACAGCTCGATCACGATCAGGTTCGGAACCCAGCACAGGAAGGCGATGGCCGGATAGGCGATCGCGAAATCCAGCCCGTTCATCATCGACAGCGGGATCATGATCCTGAGCGTCACCGCTGCGAAGGTCAGGGCCAGGCTGCGGATCATCCAGCGCCGGTGCTGGGCGAAATCCCCGGCCACGGCCTTGCGCCACGCCAGCGTCGTGGTCGCGAACCAGGCCAGGGCCAGCAAGCCGAACCCCAGGCCGGCCAGCGGTCCCGCCGACGTGGTCAGCGCCAGGCCGAGGCCGGCGAGCGCGCCGACAAGGCAGGCGACCACATAGACCCGGCCCGCCATGCGGTGCCACGCCCTTCGCGGACCGCGCCAGGTGACCAGCTGGAAGGCGCCCAGGGCCAGCGCCGTCACTCCGCCCGCCACATGCGCCAGGAAGATGATCGGCCGCGCCTGCATGTGCGGGGCCATCGATTCCGCCATGAACGGCGACGGCAGCAGGAAGCGGGCGCTGAACAGGGCGACCGCGAGGCACATCAGGGCCAGCAGGCCGAACAGGGTCGTGGTCGCCACGCGCTGCATGAGGGATCTCCGGGAAAACATGCAGCCCGCTTGAAACGCCCGCACCGGGCGTGTCAGCCTTGATTTCGCGAACGGCCCGATCCGCTTCGTGAACGGAGCAGGGCGTGACGACCGAAGGCGTGAAACAGGGCATGCGGCGTCTGCGCATCGGCCGCTCGGGGATCGTCGAGCTGATCGGCCTGATGCTGCTCGGGTGGTTCCTCGCCGCCACCTCGGCGTTTGACTCGGAAAACGTCCCGAAGCTTCAGCGCTACCTTTTCTGGGAATTCGCCCTGGTCGGCGGCGGCGTCATCGCGGCCATGATCGAGCCGTGGGTCGCGCGGCGGCTTCCCGGCCGACCGCGCCTGTTCGTCCTGGCCCAGCTGATCGCCATGACGCCGCCGATCACCCTGTGGGTGGCGATGCTGCCGGTGGTCCTGTGGGGCGCGACGTTTCAGCCCGCAAAGCTGATCTGGGGCATGCCCAGCGTGCTGACGGTCAACATCGCCGTCGTCGGCCTGGCCTGGCTGGTGCGCACGGCGTTCAAGCAGACCCCCGCGCCCGTCTCCGATGGGGCCGCGCCGCCGGCCATTCGGGTCAAGCTTCCGCCGCGCCTGGCGCGGGCGCGTCTCATCGCCGTCGAGGCGGAGGACCACTACCTGCGCGTCCGCACCGAGGCCGGATCCGATCTGGTGCTGATGCGGTTCGGCGACGCCCTGGACTCGCTGGGCGCCTGCGACGGGTTCCGCACCCATCGCTCATGGTGGGTGGCCCGGACCGGCGTCGAGACCGCGCGCTGGAAGAGCGGGCGGGGCGAACTGGTCCTGTCGGACGGAGCGACGGCGCCGGTCAGCCGAACCTACGCCGCCGCGCTGAAGGGGACGGACTGGGCCGCCCCAGTCACCGCCTAGGTTCAGGCCAGCGCCGCTTCCGACGCCACGATGCGGCTGGCGGCGTGGACCACCGCGCCAATGCGCAGGGCGGCCTGGACCTGGGTGCTGGGCACGCCGTGCTTGCGCAGTTCGCCCTCGTGGGCGTCCAGGCAGGCGCCGCAGCCGTTGATGGCCGAGACGGCGGTCGACCACAGCTCGAAGTCCATCTTGTCGACGCCCGGATTGGCGATGACGTTCATCCGCAGCTTGGCCGGGATGGTCGTGTACTCCTGGTTCTTCATCAGGTGCAGGGCGCGGTAGTAGATGTTGTTCATGCCCATGATGGCGGCGGCGGCCTTGGCCGCGTTCATCGCCTCGGGCGACAGGATCGTGGCCGCCTGGGCCTCGATCGCCTTGACCACCGGCGCCACGCCGATGGCGTGAGCCGAGGCCAGGAAGCAGCCCCATTTCTGCTGGTCATTCAGCACCGTCTCGGCGGCCAGAGACGACAGGTTCAGCGAGATATCCTTGCCGTAGGCGGGAATGAGGTCGCGCAGGGCGTCGATCGACATGGTTCGGGGTCCTTCCTGGAGGTGAGGTCCGCCATCCGCGCCGACGGCCGGACAGCGCCCTCATGTGTGGTCGCGCTCCGATAGGCCAAAGGCCGGCGCGTTCACAAAACGAAACAGGCGGCGACTTGCGCCGCCGCCTGTCAGGGAAACACGGGCGTTACAGTTACGCCGCCAGCGTCTCGCCGCCCACCGGGCGGTTGCAGGCGCACAGCTCGTCGGTCTGCAGCGCATCGACAACGCGCAGGGTGTCCGCCGGCGCACGGCCGACGTTCAGGTTGGTGACGTAGACGTGCTGCACGACGTTGTGCGGATCGACCACGAAGGTGGCGCGCAGGGCGACGCCTTCTTCCTCGTTCAGGACGCCCAGTTCGCGGGCGAACTTGCCGCCGTTGTCGGCGAACTGCCAGATCGGCAGGGCGTTCAGGTCGGCGTGGTCACGGCGCCAGGCCAGCTTGACGAACTCGTTGTCGGTCGAGCCGCCCAGAACGATGGTGTCGCGGTCGGCGAAGTCCTTACCGAGCTTGGCGAATTCGGCGATCTCGGTCGGGCACACGAAGGTGAAGTCCTTCGGGTAGAAGAAGATGACCTTCCACTTGCCTTCGAAGCTCTCGTTGGTGATCGGCTCGAAGGCCGAGACGCCGCCTTCTTCGTGGCTGTTGAAGCCCGGCTTCACGCCGATGATCTTGAATTCCGGCAGTTTTTGACCGACGCCCAGCATCGCTGTTCTCCTGGATAAGCTTGAAGGATGGAAATCCGGAGCGCCGGGGGAGCGGCGCCGCAGCCGCGAAATGACGCGTGCGATGCACAAAGTCAATCATTGCAGAGGCGAATGATCGATAGATAATTTTTATAGTCCGCATAGGCCCTGACGGAGCCTGACGATTGTCCTCCGCCCCTTTACCCTGGCCGGTTTCAGGGATCAGGTCGGGGTGTAACAGGGAGTTTTCGAATGCGCCGCCTAACCGCCATCCTCCTCACCTTCGCCAGCCTCGCGCCGATCATCACCCCCACGACCGCCCTCGCCCAGACGCCGCCCGCCTCCATCGGCGACCGCTACGTGCCCGCACCCTGGTGGATGCGCGATCCGGTCATCGCCTCGGTCGGCTATGTGCGAACCGAAGTGCAGGCCAACCGGGCCAGCTTCGGCGCCACCTTCCAGTCAGTGGAACGCACCGCGACGGAAGCTTCCCGCAAGGCGGCGGATCAGGTCCGCGCCCTCAGCCAGGCGCTGGGCGCCTACGGCGCCGACACCGTCCGGGTCGAGACGACCATCACCACCCGGCCCATCTATGATCAGTATCGCGACGAGAACGGCGTCATGCGCGACAACGTCCGCGCCGACCGCATCGCCCGCTATCAATCCGACGCCTCGGTGTCGGTGACCATAAGAGATGTCGCCGTGTTGGAACGGGTCTACGCGACCGTCATCGCCTCGCAGCCGACCTCGGTCAGCGCCGTCGGTTTCGGTCTGGACCCCGACAATGCGGTGAAGACCTGGCTGCAGGCCGAAGCCGTGAAGGATGCCGCCCGCCGGGCCCGGGAAGCCGCCACCAACGCCGGAGCCACGCTGGGGCGAGTACAGGTGATCGATCCGACGGGCCGGGCTTGCGAAACGGACGTCCTCGCCGGCTGGCCGTCCTATGGAGGGAGCGACGAGCAGGTCACCAGCGTCAACAGCGATGTGGTGGTGACCGCGTCCCGGGCGGCCCGGCCGGCCTATGCGCCCGCGCCGCCGCCACCGCCCCCTCCAGGCGAGGCGCCCAGCGAGGCCCAGATCGAAGCGGCCCGCCTCGCGCTCCAGCCGCCGCTGCGCGAACTGACCGACCGAGCCTGCGTGGTCTATGGATTGAACTAGCCGTTCCGCTTGACGCCTCGGCCGCGACGGGCGACCGAGGCGTCATGACCGTTTCCTTCAAGGCCGATCCGGCCTTCGACGCCGGCTCCGTGATCGTGCTCGACTGGCCGCTGTGTCAGGTTCGACTGCAGGACGACAGCCGCTTTCCGTGGTTGATCCTGATCCCGCGCAGGACGGGCCTGCACGAGCTGGAAGATCTCGACGCGGCCGACCGGGCTGTCCTGATGGACGAGATCCTTAAGGCGGGAGAGGCGGTGCGGCTGCTGGGCGAGGCCGCGGGACGACCGGTGCAGAAGCTGAACGTCGGCGCCCTCGGCAACGTCACGGCCCAGTTGCACGTGCATGTGGTCGGTCGTCGCCATGACGACGCCCTGTGGCCTGATCCGGTCTGGGGCCGGGGCCCGGCGGTCCCCTATGGCGCGTCCGGCCTGCAGGCCGCCGTATCGCGGCTCAGACTCAGTTCGCCCGACTGACCGTCACGGTCCGGGTGCGGCCGCCCTCAATCAGGGTCCCGCGCCAGTCACGACCGGCGGGCTCCAGCATCAGCGCGCCCAGCCCGTCCAGCGTCACCGTTCCGCCCTCCGCCGTGGCCACGCCCGCGCCTGACGTTCCGCGCCAGCCGCCCTCGACCGGGCCGCGACCGTCGTCATCCAGCACCAGGCCGAACAGGACCCGGCCCTGATCGTCCGAAACCCGCCAGCGGCCGTCCAAGGCGCCGGCGCTTTGATCGACGCGGATTTCCGCCGCGGCCACGCCCTGATCATAGGCCGTCTCGGTATCGCCGGGCGAATACTCATACGAGCGGACATAGGCCTCGACCGAAACCGGCGCGTCCAGCGGGCGGCGGTGCGCCTCCGTCTCCGCGTCGCCCTGGGCCCGTTCGCGACCGAAGTCGGACGCCGGCTCGAACGGCCGGATCGCCGGCGCCGAATATTGCGCCAGCGTGGACGGATGCGGCGCGGACTGCTGCAGCAGCGCGCCCGCGAAGGCGAGAACGATGAACCCCGACATGAAAGGAAGCTGCCGCGCGTGGGCCGCCGCGCCTAGTGCAGAAGCGCCACACGCGAAATCGTGATGGACGCCGGGCGCCCCGATCACGCGTCTGAGAGCGCAACTCGACCTTGGCCGCGTTGACCCCCCCGCCGCCGCTGACTAAAGCCTGTTCACCGATTTCGAGCGCCTGATTTCGCTCAGGTTTTTGAGAACCATTCGCAATATGTCGAGCTCCCCTCTGCCGGGCGACGCCTCCAACGATCCGACCGACAAGACCGGCCGTTTCGTGCGTCAGCCCAATGGCCGCATCCGGCCCCTGTCTCCCCACCTCCAGATCTGGCGCTGGCACGTCACCATGACGGCCTCGATCCTGTTCCGGGTCACCATCGGTGCGATCAGCGTCGGCGCGGCGATCGCGGTGGGTTGGCTGGCCGCCCTGGCCTGCGGACCGGAAGCCTATGCCGGCGTGTCGGCCCTGCTGGGCTCGCCGTTCGGCCTATTCATCGGCTTCGGCCTGACGGTGGTGCTGTTCTCCTTCCTGCTGAACGGCGCGCGCCACCTGTTCAACGACACCGGCAACGGCCTGTCCCTGAAGTCGGCCAACCTGCTGTCGAACATCGCCGTCTGGGGGCCGATCCCGCTGGCCGTGCTGTTCTGGGTCCTGCTGTTCGCCACCGGGAGGGTCTCGCTGTGAGCGGTCCGGCTAAGTTCAAGAACCACGTCAAGATCTCCGAGCGCCACGGCGCCGGCGAGTGGCTGACCGAGCGGGTCGCCCTGGCGCTGCTGATGCCGCTCGGCCTGTGGGTCGTCTCGAGCGTCTTCACCCTGGCGGGCGCCGGCTACGACGATCTGCTGGCCTGGTTCGCCAGTCCGCTGAACGCGGGCCTGCTGATCCTCACCCTGCTGACGCTGTTCCTCTTCGCCAGCCTGGCGTGGAAAGTCATCATCGAGGACTACATCCACAAGCCGCTGGCCAAGACCCTGGCGATCGGCAGCCTGAACCTCGTCTTCCTGGTTCTGGCCGCGGCCAGCGTCTTCTTCATCGTGCGCCTGGCGCTGGGTTCGGCCCCGCTGCCGGCTGGTATCGGAGCCTGATCGGTGGCGGCTGCTTACGAATTCATCGATCACGCCTATGACGTGGTGGTCCTGGGCGCGGGAGGCTCGGGCCTTCGCGCCGCGCTGGGCGCCGCCCAGCAGGGTCTGAAGGTCGCCTGCGTGACCAAGGTCTTCCCCACGCGGAGCCACACCGTGGCGGCCCAGGGCGGCATCTCCGCCAGCCTGGGCAACATGGGCGAGGACTCGTGGAAATGGCACATGTACGACACCGTCAAGGGGTCAGACTGGCTGGGCGACCAGGACGCCATCGAATACCTGGTCCGCGAGGCCCCCAAGGCGGTCTACGAGCTGGAACACTGGGGCGTGCCCTTCAGCCGGACCGATGACGGCCGCATCTACCAGCGCGCCTTCGGCGGCATGACCCGCAACTACGGCGAAGGCCCGGTGCAACGCACCTGCGCCGCCGCCGACCGCACCGGCCACGCCATCCTGCACACCCTGTACGGCCAGTCGGTCCGTCGCGAGGTCGAGTTCTTCGTCGAGTATTTCGGCCTGGACCTGATCATGCAGGACGGCGTCTGCACCGGCCTGACGGCCCTGAAGCTGGACGACGGCACTCTGCACCGCTTCCGCGCCAAGATGGTGATCCTGGCGACCGGCGGTTACGGCCGCGCCTACTTCTCGGCCACCAGCGCCCACACCTGCACCGGCGACGGCAACGCCATGGTGCTGCGCGCCGGCCTGCCGCTGCAGGACATGGAGTTCGTGCAGTTCCACCCAACCGGGATCTACGGCGCCGGCTGCCTGATCACCGAGGGTGCCCGCGGTGAAGGCGGCTATCTGACCAACTCGGAAGGCGAGCGCTTCATGGAGCGCTATGCGCCGACCGTGAAGGACCTGGCTCCGCGCGACATGGTCAGCCGCTCCATGACCATCGAAATCCGCGAAGGCCGCGGCGTGGGTCCGAAGAAGGACCACATCTTCCTGCACCTGGATCACCTGGATCCGGCGATCCTGCACGAACGCCTGCCGGGTATTTCGGAATCGGCCAAGATCTTCGCCGGCGTCGATGTGACCAAGGAGCCGATCCCGGTCCTGCCGACCGTCCACTACAACATGGGCGGCATCCCGACGAACTATCACGGCGAGGTCCTGACCCTGCGCGACGGCAACCCCGACAGCGTGGTTCCGGGCCTGATGGCCGTGGGCGAGGCGGCCTGCGTCTCGGTGCACGGCGCCAACCGTCTGGGCTCCAACTCCCTGACCGACCTGGTCGTGTTCGGCCGCGCCGCCGGCCTGCGCACCGGCGAGATCGTCGACAAGGCCGGCGCCGTTCCGGACGCTCCGGCGGCCTCGACCGACGGCCACCTGGCCCGCCTGGACCGCTTCCGCTTCGCCGACGGCTCGACCCCGACCGCCAAGCTGCGCATCGAGATGCAGCGCGCCATGCAGTCGGACGCCGCCGTGTTCCGCACGGGCAAGACCCTGGAAGAAGGCGTCGCCAAGCTGCGCGCCATCCATGCCCAGGGCGCGGACATCAAGACCACAGACCGCGGCCTGATCTGGAACACCGATCTGGTCGAGACCCTCGAGTACGACAACCTGATCGATCAGGCCCTGGTCACGATCGAGGGCGCCCTGAACCGCACCGAGAGCCGCGGCGCCCACGCCCGCGAGGACTTCCCGGATCGCGACGACGTCAACTGGATGAAGCACACGCTCGCCTGGAAGACGCCGGGCGACCAGACCAAGATCGACTACCGTCCGGTGCACAATTACACGATGTCGGACGATGTCTCGTACATCGAGCCCAAGGCGCGGGTTTACTGAACATGGTCCAGCTCACTCTCCCCCGCGGCTCCAAGCCCACCAACGGCAAGGTCCACAAGGCCCCGGCCGGCGCGCAGAACGTCAAGACCTACAAGGTCTATCGTTACGACCCCGAGGTAGACGCCGACCCGCGCTGGGACGTCTATGAGGTCTCGGCCGACGACCACGGCCCGATGCTGCTGGACGCGCTGATCCACATCAAGAACGAGATCGACCCGACCCTGGCCTTCCGCCGGTCGTGCCGGGAAGGCATCTGCGGCTCCTGCTCGATGACTATCGACGGGCGCAACGCGCTGGCCTGCACCAAGGGCATGGACGAGTGCGCGTCCAACACGATCTCGATCGGGCCGCTGCCGCACCAGCCGGTGGTCAAGGATCTGGTGACGGACCTGAGCCTGTTCTACGCCCAGTACGACTCGATCCAGCCCTATCTCCAGTCCGACGAGCCCGACCCGGAGAAGGAACGCCTGCAATCGCCGGAAGACCGTGCCAAGCTGGACGGCCTGTACGAGTGCATCCTGTGCGCCTGCTGCTCGACCTCCTGCCCCAGCTATTGGTGGAACCAGGAAGAGTACCTGGGTCCCGCGGCCCTGCTGCAGTCCTACCGCTGGATCGCCGACAGCCGCGATGACGCGACGGACAAGCGCCTCGACGACCTCGAGGATCCGTTCAAGCTCTACCGCTGCCACACGATCATGAACTGCGCCCAGGTCTGCCCCAAGGGGCTGAACCCGGCCGAGGCCATCGCCAAGACCAAGAAGCTGATGATCGCGCCGTCGCGGAAGAAGACCGAGGCTACGGCCTGACGTGCTCCCCCCCAGGGTGACATCTCTGAGGGAAACCGGCTATCGAAGCCCCTCTCAGTGGGAGGGCTGTCTGGACGACGGTCGTCCAGTCTACATCCGGTACCGGCACGGATCGCTGTCGGTGCAGTTTGGTCCGATAGGCGGCGATATCGACAGCGCCGTGCTGGCCGATCCTTGGTTTGAGGAGCGGCTGAACATTGATGACGACCCAGGCTCAACGAGCATTGAAAGGGTCGCAGAAATCACCGGCCTGGTGATTGACTGCCCTGTCGAAGGGGGCTGATAGGACCGCGATGGCCAAGATCACCTACGTCGAGCACGACGGCAAAGAACACACCGTCGAGGTCAAGAACGGCCTCTCCGTCATGGAAGGCGCGATCCGGAACAATGTCCCGGGGATCGACGCCGACTGCGGCGGCGCCTGCGCCTGCGCGACCTGCCATGTCTATGTGGATGAGGCCTTCCAGGCCGAGACCGGCCGCGCCTCGGCGATGGAGGAGTCGATGCTGGACTTCGCCGAGAACGTCCAGCCGAACAGCCGCCTGTCGTGCCAGATCCGCGTGTCGGACGATCTGGACGGCCTGATCGTGCGGCTGCCGGAAAACCAGCACTGACCGACGCCCGGCCCGATCTGGTCGCGCTGATCGGCGGCCTGATCGCCGCCGGACCGAAGGATCGTCCGCCCCTGATCGGGATCGCCGGGTCGCAGGGCTCGGGCAAGACGACTCTGGCGCAGGCCGCGGCGAAGGCCTTCGGGGCGGTGCAGATCTCGCTGGACGACGTCTACCTGACCCGGGCCGAACGCGAGGCCATGGCGCGGAAGGTCCATCCCCTGTTCGCGGTCCGGGGACCACCGGGGACTCATGACCTGAGGCTGCTGGAGCGGACGGTGACGAGCCTGTCCGCGGCGGGGCCGGACGACACGACCCCGATCCCGGCCTTCGACAAGCTGACGGACGACCGCGCGCCCGAACAGGACTGGACGCCTTTCAGAGGGCGGCCGGCGGCGATCCTGATCGACGGATGGTGCCTCGACGCGGTCGCCCAGGACGACGCTTCCCTGATCGAACCCCTGAACCCGCTCGAACGGGACCGGGATCCGGACGCTGTCTGGCGCAGGGCCGTGAACGGTTTCACCGGCGGGACCTACCGGGCGCTGGCCGAGCGGCTGGACGCGCGCTTATTCCTCCAAGCGCCGGGGTTCGAGGTGGTCCTGGACTGGCGCTGCGAGCAGGAAGAGACTTTACGGGGCCGGGCCCTGACCGGGGCGGAACGCGGCCGGATCGCGGATTTCATCCAGGCCTTCGAACGCCTGACCCGCCATATGATCGACGGCGGCGTGCGCGCGGACGTGGTGGTGAAACTGGATCGAAACCGATTGCCGGTCACGGTGGCCGCATGAGTTCCCAGGACCGCCGTTTTGAACCGCGCTCGCCCGCCAATGCGCGCGGGATCGTCGTCGCGCCCGGGCTCGAGATGCCGTGTCTGATCGCGGACGTGTCCGGCGCCGGACTGAAGGTTCGTCTGGACCGCAAGCTGGCCCTGCCGTCCCAGGTGCAGGTGGTGGACATCGCCCAGGGCGTCGCCATCGAAGCCGACGTGGCCTGGTCGAAAGGGCAGGAGGCGGGATTGAAACGAAAGGGCCAGTCCAGCCTGCGCGGACTGACCCCCTCGCGTTTCGCGGCGGCCCGCGCCGCCTTCCTGAGAGCCGGCGGGCGCTAGTTCGCCAGGGTTCGCGTCATGAAGGCCACGACCTGGGGCCAGGCGTCCTGGCGCGCCGCCGCATCGGCCTCGGGCGACCCGCCGCTGCGGTTCGCCTGACGCACCCCGCCGTCGCCGACCAGATCGTGACCGGCGTCCGGATAGACCAGGGCGGTGGTCTCAAGACCCGCTGCGCTCCGTGAACGGACGATGTTGCTCACCGCCGCGGCTGAATCCCACTGGGCGTCCTTGCCGCCGGCGATCAGCAGCAGGGCGCCGGGGTAGGCCTCGACCGGAATGCGGGCCGCAGCCTCCTTCTCGGGATGATCGGCGCGGCCGTTGGCGTGGATGGCGCGCAGGTCGGCGGCGGGGCCCGCCAGCAGGCCCTCGACAAAGCCGCGATAGGGCATGAAGGGCAGCGCCTGGCCGCCGAATGAGAAGGACGACCGCGTGCCCTCGGCCTCCACCATTTCCAGACCCCAGCCCTCCCAGACCACGTCGGTGGGGGCGTAGGCGACGACGCTGTCGATCCACGGATAGCGGCTGGCGGCGATCAGGGCGAACTCGGCCCCCTTGGAGGCGCCGAACAGGCCGAAGCGCTCGACATCAGCGCCCGGCATGCCGCTCAGGGTCTCGCGCAGGTCGGCGATCTGGTCGACGCGGATGTCGATGAAGCTGCCCGGCAGGTCTGGGAATTTCGGCGGCGGACCATACTCGCCCCAGTTCGGCGAATAGTAGGGCAGGCCGACGGCGGCATAGCCCATGCGGGCCAGGATGGGGCCGAAGCGGGTGCTCGCCTCGTCATTGCCGTCCGCGCCGTGGAGGATGACCACCACAGGCTTCGGGGCTTCGCCCACGGTATAGAGGACTGCGTGCGGGAAGCCCGCGATAGGGCGCTCGGTCACGGTTTGAGCCGCCGCCACGCCCCCGAAGGCCAGCAAGACGAAGGCGGCCAGAAGTCCGGCCATTCGATGAAGCATCTGGAATTCCCCCGGCGGATCATCCGCCTTCATGGAGTAGTCGTCGCCGGGGGAGCCTTTGGATGCAACCTCAGCCGCGTTCGCTGTCCATGTGCTTCATCTGGGCTTCCGGATAGCGGGATCCGGCGGCCGAGCCCTTGGGCGCGGCGGCCTCCAGCGCGGCGAGATCGGCAGGCGTCAGGACGGCGTCGAGCGAGCCCAGCGCCTCCGTCAGGCGCTCGCGGGTGCGGGCGCCGATGACCGGGACGATGTCATCGCCCTGCGCCGCCACCCAGGCGATGGCCGCCTGGGCGACCGTCAGGCCACGCCCCTCGGCGACGCCGCGAAGGGCGTCCACCAGGGCCAGATTGCGGTCCAGGTTTTCACCCTGGAAGCGCGGGCTCATGGCGCGGAAATCCCGACCCAGCGCGCGGTCCTTGGACCAGTGGCCGCTGATCAGGCCCCGCGACAGCACGCCGTAGGCAGTAACGCCGACGCCCAGCTCGCGACAGGTCGGCAGGATGTCATCCTCGATGCCGCGCGAGATCAGCGAATACTCGATCTGCAGATCGACGATAGGAGCGACGGCGGCGGCCCGGCGGATGGTTTCCGCCCCGACCTCGGACAGGCCGATATGCCGGATCCAGCCCTTCTCGACCATGCGGACCAGCGCGCCGATGGTCTCCTCGATCGGCACAGCCGGGTCCAGGCGGGCCGGGCGATAGATGTCGATGTGGTCCACCCCCAGCCGCTGCAGAGAATAGGCGACGAAATTGTAGAGGGCCTCGGGACGGCTGTCGTAGCCGTTGAAGGCGCCGTCGGGGTCGCGCAGGGCGCCGGTCTTGACGCTGAGGATGACGGCGTCGCGGTCGCGGCCCTTCAGGGCCTCGCCGATCAGCATCTCGTTGTGGCCCATGCCGTAGAAGTCGCCGGTGTCGAGCAGGGTGATCCCCTGGTCGAGGGCTGCATGGATGGTGGCGATGCTCTCGGCGCGGTCGGCAGGGCCATACATGCCGGACATGCCCATGCAGCCGAGGCCGAGGGCGGATGTTTCAGGACCGGTGCGGCCGAGCCGGCGGGTAGGGAGGGAAGCGGTCATCGAGGATCTCCTTATCGGTAGAGCGATATGTGCGCCCTTCCCCGCCGTTCGATAATCCGCCAATGTCCGCATGAGCCGTTCGGAATAGCGAACAATGAATCCCTCCTACGACGATCTGGCCTTGCTGGCCGCCGTGGTCCGCCATCGCGGGTTCCGCCGGGCGGCGGCCGAGGCGGGGGTGTCGCCGTCCAGCCTGAGCGAGCGCGTCCGGGCGCTGGAGGATCGGCTGGGCGTCCGGCTGCTCAACCGGACCACCCGCAGCGTCAGCCCGACCGAGGCGGGGGAGGCGCTGATGGCGCGGATCGGTCCGGCGCTGGAGGATCTGGCCCAGGCGGTGGCGGCGACCGGCCTGCCGGCCGACGCGCCGGTCGGGCGATTGCGGATCAATGCGCCGGGCGCGGCGGATACGGCGCTGGGGCCGCTGATCGCACCCTTCCTGGCGACCCACCCGGGCGTGCAGATGGAGATCGTGATCGACAACGCTTTCACCGATGTGGTCGGCGAGGGCTTCGACGCGGGCGTGCGCTACGGCGAACGGCTGGACAAGGACATGATCGCCGTGCCGCTGGGCGGGCCCGAGCGCTTCGTGCTGGTCGCCGCGCCCGCGCTGCTGGACCGGGTCGGGCGGCCGGAACGCCCGGAGGATCTGGCGTCCCTGCCCTGCCTGCGGATGCGGCTGCCCGGCGGGGTCATGGCGTGGGAGTTCGAGAAGGACGGGCGGACAGTCCGCATCCAGCCGCAGGGGCCCCTGACGATCAGCGACGCCTCAATGGCCCGGACCGCGGCGCTGGACGGGCTGGGCTTCTTCGCCACCTTCGAGGCCTGGGCGCGCAACGACATCGCCGACGGACGGCTGGTGTCCCTGTTCGAGGACTGGCTGCCGCCGTTCGACGGGCCCTTCCTCTACTACCCCTCGCGCCGGCATGCGCCGCCGGCCCTGGCCGCCTTCGTGGCCTTCATCCGGGAACGGAACAGGGCGCGGGGATAGTTCTGCTCTCCCTCCCCCTTGTGGGGAGGGATGTCGGCGCGCAGCGACGACAGGGTGGGGCGTGTCTGAAGATGCTCGGTCGTGCGACGGTTCCCCACCCGACCTCGCTCCGCTCGGCCACCCTCCCCAGAAGGGGAGGGTGAACTACACCCCCTGCGGCATCGTCCCCGCATTGATGGCGATACGGCCGATCAGGCCCTTCACGATCAGATCGAGCGCCGAACCCTCGCGGTAGTCGGCGGCGGCGACGAAGTTGACGCGGTCCTCGGAGATCAGGGAGTAGATTTTCTTCTGATCCTTCTCGTTGAAGCGCGGGTCGTAGACCGCGATCGAGAAGCCGCCCTTGGTGTGCATCATCTTCATGGTCGGGACATCGGTGTCCCCGTCACCGAGGAAGATCATCCGCTCGAACGGCACGGGCCGGTCCTCGTCGGCCATGAATTTGTTGATCTTGTCGTGCTCCCAGTGGTTCAGCACGCCCTTGTTGATGCGGAACAGATACTGGGTCTTGGTGGTGTAGTTGACGCCCACCGCAGGCCAGATCGCGACGCCGTGCTCGTCATAGACAAACTTGGACGCGAACACGTGGTGGAACTCGTCCCGGATCGGACAGCCGTCGATCATCTCCTCCAGCCCGGCGGAGATGATGTAGTGCTCGATCTCCAGGCCGTACTCGGCGCCCTTGGCGTTGATGCGGTCGAACCAGCCCTTGCCGGTCAGATCGTTCTTCAGCCCGTCGAACAGCTTCACGTCCTGGCCGTGCTCGCGCAGGGTGTCGCGGGTGATCGGCGCATCGTTCTGGCGCGCGTGGGCCAGCATCAACTGCATGTACATCAGGATGCCGTCGCCGTCGGCGGCCTTGGTCAGGGCTTCGGCCTCGGCCCAGAAGTCGCCGATCCCCATCCCGATCGACGGAATGAAGGTGACCTCCTGCATGTTGCCGCGCGCGAGGGTGCCGTCGAAATCATAGATGAGGGCGGTCTTGAGGAGCTTGGCCATGGGCGAAATCCAGAGGTGTTCCGCCGCTCTATACCAAACTAGCCGAGCCGCAACTCCGGCGCGGCCGCCACGCCCGCCGCTTCCAGCGGCAGGTGCAGGATGAAGGCGGCGCCCTTGCCCGGCTCGCTCTCGACCTCGGCCCAGCCGCCGTGCAGCTCGACGAGCGCCTTCACCAGGGCCAGGCCGACGCCCGGGCCGCCGCGCTCGCGCCGGACGAAGCGGTCGAAGACATGGGCCTGCAGGTGATAGGGAATGCCCCGTCCGGTGTCCTCCACACGGATGCGGACCTCGGCCGGCGCGCCCTCTGCGATCAGGCTGACGCCGCCGCCGTCGCCCACCGCGCGGGCGGCGTTGTCCAGCAGGTGTTCCAGCGCCTGACCGACCCGCTGGGCGTCGGCGCGGATAGGGCGCAGCCCGGCCGGGCAAGCGACCGTCAGCGTCGCGCCTCGACCCTCGATCCGTGCACGGACCTTGTCAGCCGCCGTATCCAGCAGGTCGCAGACCCGGACGTCGCCGAGGGTCAGCTCCATCTCCCCGGCGTCGATCTGGGCCATGTCCAGGACGTCGTCGATGGAGCTGGCCAGCTGGCTGGCGGCGACGCGGATGGCCCCCGCGTGCTGGCGGCTGCGCTCGGGCAGCTCGCCCTGCAGCTCCAGGAGTTCGGAATAGCCGACGATGGTCGTCAGCGGGGTGCGCAGCTCGTAGGAGACGCTGCCCACGAATTCGCGTTTCAGGGCGGTGGATTCCTCCAGCGCCTGGGCCTTTGCGGCCAGGGCCTGCTCCAGATCGCGGCGGGCGGTGACGTCGGAGAAGGCGACCAGGGTCGCGCCGTCTGGAAGGGGACGGGTCTGCCATGAGGCGACGCGGCCGTCGGCGGTGCGGCCCTCGCCGGAGATCGGCACACGGCTTTCCGGATCCGGATCGGCGACCCGGGCCTTGAGGCCCAGCCACAGGCTGGGATCGGGCATGGTGGTCTGGCACAGGGCCGCGACGGCGTCGAAGTCGCCGGCGGCGCGCAGCTGATCGCCGCTGACGCCCCAGAAGGTCTCGAAGGCCTCGTTGTGCAGCCGGATGCGGCCGTCCGACCCGAACACGGCGACGGCGTCGTTCAGCTTGTCGAGGGTGGCGGTCTGGACCTGGATCTGTGCGTTGAAGCGGCTGCGCAGCTTCAGCTCGTCAGTGATGTCCGAGAACAGCAACAGGACGCCGCCCAGCGGATGGGGCTGGCGCACCATGCGCAGGGTACGGCCGTCAGGCAGGGACCAGCTGTCGTCCGGGGCGGCGGCGGCGGCGCCGTAGAAGTCCAGTTCGCGCGCCTTCCACCCGGCGTAGTCGACAACCTCGGGCAGCAGCCGGCGCTGCCGCAGGCGGTCCAGCAGTTCGGCGTGGGTCGGGCGCTCGTCGAGCCAGGCGGGGTCCAGGCTGAACAGGGACTGGAAGGCGGTGTTGTGGAACGCCAGCCGCTTGGACGGGCCGAAGATGGCGACCGCGTCGGCGAGGTGGTTCAGGGTCTCGTCATGCGCCTCGACGTGACGGCGCAGGGTGTCGCGCGTCTCTTCCGCCTCGGTCATGTCCAGGGCGAAGGCCAGCACGCCGCCGCCCGGCGCGGGCTCGGCCACGATGCGCCAGGCCCGGCGGCGACCGCCGCCCGTGGTCCAGCGGAAGCCTTCCTGACGCTGATGCAGGCGCCCCGCCTCGGCGACGATGGCGTCGGCCCCGCGGTCGAAGGTCAGACCCTTGTCGCGGGCGGCCTCGGCGGTCTCGACCTTCATCTCGGCCAGCCAGGCGCGGTTGGCCCAGGCCAGGCGTCCGCCCGCATCGACCACCCAGGTCGGGGCCGGATAGTAGTCGGCCAGCAGGCCCAGGCCGCTCTCGGCCGCCGTGCCGATCAGGCCCAGACGCGACAGGCGCAGCCAGGCGGCGCCCGCGGCGGAGCGCCCTTCCACGGCCCAGGCGCCGGACTGGCCCTCCAGCACGGCGTCGAAGGCCTCGCCCCGGTCGATCAGGCCGTCCAGGCGCGCGCCGGCGGCGGCGCGGACGGCGTCCAGCACGACCAGGACAGGGTCAGAGGCAACCACATCCGAGTCCGTCATCAGATCACGGACGATCACGTCCCAGGTGGCGGGCGACCCCAGCCGGTCGGCGCCGCCGCCCGGGGTCAGGGCGATGCGCACGTCCTCGAAGGCGGCCAGCGCGCCGTCTCGGGCGGAGATGTCGGCGTGGGCGCGGCCCATGGCGGCCTCGAGCACGCGGTTGCGATCAGCCAACCGCCCACGCAGCCGCGCGGCCCAGGCGCTGAGCGCCAGGGCGAGGCCCGCGGCGCCCGCGGTCGCGACATAGGCGATGTCCGCCTCGGCCATTGTGTGTCGATCAGCTCCCACGCTCCGATTCGGTAACCATACCTGATGGGGGTCGGGGGTCGAGGGTCGAGGTTCGGGAGGTTGCGGCGAAACGGCCTGTGCGCTGACCGGGCCTTGACCCCCGACCCCCGACCCTCGACCCTCCGGCCATGCAGTGGACCGACCAACTCGCCCCCTCCCTCGAGGACTTCGCCCGGCTGGCGCGCGAGGCGTTCGACGCCCTGCCGGAACCGTTCAAGGGATTGGCCGGGGACGTGGTCATCCGCGTCGACGACTTCGCCAGTGACGAGGTGCTGGCGGGGTTCGGCATGGAGGACCCGTTCGAACTGACGGGCCTGTACCACGGCGTCGATATCGGCCTGAGGGACAGCATGGGCCCAGCGGCGGCGCCGTCGCGCATCTTCCTTTACCGGCGCCCGATCTTGGACGAATGGTGCGAGCGCGGGAATGTGGGACTGAGCGAGATCATCGCCCACGTCCTGATCCACGAGATCGGCCACCATTTCGGGCTGGACGACGACCAGATCCACCACATCGAGGATGAGGCGGACTGAGCCGTCCGCGGTCCGCCTTAAAACCAGCGAGATCTGTGGTATAAGGCGTGTTCCCCGCCACCCAAGGATGCTGCCTTGAGCCTGACGCTCGATCTATCGCGCACGACCGCGACCCCGTCCACGGCCCCCGTCAACCTGTCCGGTTTGACGCGCGCGGAGCTGCGGCAGGCGCTGGTCGACGCCGGGGTCTGTCCGCCCGAGAAGGCCAAGATGCGGGCGTCGCAGGTGTGGAGCTGGATCCACCACTACGGCGTCACCGACTTCGCGGCGATGAGCAATGTCGCCAAGGACATGCAGGCCAAGCTGGCCGAGGCCTTCACCCTGGCCCGCCCCGAGATCGTCGAGCGGCAGGTGTCCAAGGACGGCACCCGCAAATGGCTGATCCGCACCGCGCCGGGCATCGAGATCGAGACCGTCTACATCCCCGACGTGGGCCGCGCGGGCGCCCTGTGCGTGTCGTCGCAGGTGGGCTGCACGCTCAACTGCACCTTCTGCCACACCGGCACCCAGAAGCTGGTGCGCAACCTGACCGCCGCCGAGATCGTGGCCCAGGTGCAGGTCGCCCGCGACGACCTGGGTGAATGGCCGTCGCCCAAGGAAGACCGCCGCCTGTCGAACATCGTGTTCATGGGCATGGGCGAGCCGCTGTACAATCTGGACCACGTCGCCAACGCCATCGACATCATCTCCGACAACGAGGGCATCGCCATCTCGCGCCGCCGGATCACGGTGTCGACGTCGGGCGTGGTCCCCAAGATCGCGGAACTGGGCGAGAAGACCCAGACCATGCTGGCGATCAGCCTTCACGCCACCAACGACCCGCTGCGCGACGTGCTGGTGCCGCTGAACAAGAAATACCCGCTGGAACAGCTGATGGCGGCGATCCGGGCCTATCCGGGCCTGTCCAACGCGCGCCGCGTGACCTTTGAGTACGTGATGCTGAAGGGCGTCAACGACAGTCCCGAGGAAGCGCGCGCCCTGATGAAGCTAATTGAGGGCATCCCGGCCAAGATCAACCTGATCCCGTTCAACCCCTGGCCCGGCACGGACTATGAGTGCTCGGACTGGAAGACGATCGAGCGCTTCGCGGCCATCCTGAACAAGGCCGGCTACGCCAGCCCGATCCGCACGCCGCGCGGCCGCGACATCCTGGCCGCCTGCGGTCAGCTGAAGTCCGAGAGCGAGAAGGTGCGGGCGAGCGCCTTGCGCAAAGCTGGCGCGGACGACAGTGCGAGCGCGGAAGCCGCCTGAGCCTGGCAAGTGATTAGTGGTTAGTGATTAGTGGGTCGATGCGGACGCGCCGGTGGTCGGTCCGTTGGCTGGGATGCCTGATCCAACCAACCACTAATCACTAACCACTAATCACTCCCCCAGACACACCCCGTCACCAATCTTGACCACCTGTGGCTTCCACGCGCTTGCGGATTGGGGCGAAAAACGGGCAATCGTTTTCGACCCCCTGACCAGCCGGACTCCCATGGACTCCTCGTCCCTTTCCAATGTGCTCGAAAGCGCCGAGGTGCAGGCCTTCGCGACCGGCTTCCCGACCACGATGGCCCATCTGGCCGTCACCCTCGGCCTGCTGCTGGTCGGAGCCGTGGTCTACGCCCTGTTCACCCCGTGGAAAGAGATCGCGCTCATCCGTGAGGGCAACGCCGCCGCCGCCGTGGCCTTCGCCGGGGTTCTGGTCGGCCTGGCCGTGCCGCTGGCGGTCTCGCTCAGCGTCTCGACCTCGATCAAGGACATCGCCCTGTGGGGCGTCGCGACCCTGGCGTTGCAGCTGCTCGCCTTCCGCGTCGTCGATCTGCTGCTGACCGGCCTGCCCCAGCGCATCCGCGAGGGCGAGGTGTCCGCCGCCGTCCTGCTGGTCGGCGCCAAGCTGGCGACCGCGGTGATCCTCGCGGCGGCTCTCACGGGCTGATCGGATGCGGGTTCCCGACTGGCTGATCTATTCGTCGGTGCTTGGAGCCCTTCTGGTCGCGTCGCTGGCGCATCGCGAGAACGCGGACGCCCCGGCCGCGCCGGCCGCTCCGGACGACGTCGAAGGCGCCCTGCTGGGACCGGTGACGCCCTTCGATCCGGCCGTCACCGTCAACGCTCCCGACATTCCCTTCCAGCCCAGCACGGGCACCGCCTTCTCCATCGCCCGATCGGGCCGCTGGGTGACCGCCCGCCACGTGGTCGAAGGCTGCCGCCGCCCTGCCATCATGGTGGGCGGCGGGCGGGCCGTGGCCGCCGACGTGCGCCTGGCCGCCCGGGCCGACATCGCCGTGCTGGAAACCGCCGGCGGTCCCCCTGCCCTGCCGATCGCCCCGCCCGGCACGCTGCGCGCGGGTCAGAGAGGCTTCCACCCCGGCTTTCCACAGGCGCGGGCGGGCGAGGTGACCTCGCGCCTGCTGGGTCGGGAGACCCTGAACATTCGCGGTCGCGGCGAACGCTCCGAGCCGGTTCTGGTCTGGGCCGAGGTCGGCCGGACCGACGGGCTGGGCGGGACCCTTGCAGGGCTGTCGGGCGCACCGGTGATGGATCGTCAGGGCCGGGTGGTCGGGGTGACCATCGCCGAAAGCCCGCGCCGCGGGCGCATCTACACGACCGCGCCCGACACCTTCCTGCCGGCGATGCGCGGGGTCCAGAAGGCCGACGAGCCCCTGACCAGCCGCGCGGTCACGATCGACAACTACTTCCTCGTCGCCGACAACCTGCGCCGCGACCTGCGGGTGGCGCGGGTGGTGTGTCTGTCGGTCTAGGCGAGTGACGGGGGTGATCTCTCCCTCCCCTCATGGGGAGGGTGGATCGCGCAGCGGGACGGGTGGGGAGCGGCCGTAAGGTCCCCCACCCTGTCGTCGCTGACGCGCCGACATCCCTCCCCATGAAGGGGAGGGAGATCCGCATCCCTACTTCAGCGCCGCCGTATCGAGGTCGAGGTCGGTCAGCGGGATGACCTCGACGTTCGGGTGTTTGGCGCGCAGGGCCTCGAGGAATTTCGAGGCGTCGCCGACGATCACCAGGCTGGCGTTCGAGGCGGGCAGATGCTCGGCGAAGGCGGCCTGCACCTGATCGGGCGTGATCGCCTCGACCCGCCCGACATAGGCGGCCAGGTCGCTCATCGGCAGGTCGTAGAGGGCCAGGCCGGCCACCAGACCGCCCAGGCCGTCGACGGTCTCCAGCGAGCTGCCGAATCCGCCCGACAGGATGGCCTGGCGCGTGGTCATCTCGCTGTCGGTCGGACGGCTGTTCGACAGGCGGGCGATTTCGGCCAGGATCAGGTCAGACACCTCGACCGCGGCGTCGTTGCGGGTCTGGGCCGAGGCGACGAAGGCGCCCTGGTCCTGACGGACGCCCATGTTCGAGCGCGTGCCGTAGCTGAGGCCGCGCTTGATGCGGATTTCCTGGTTGAGGCGCGAGGTGAAGCTGCCGCCCAGCAAGGTGTTGCCCAGCGTCAGCGGGAAGTAGTCGCCGTCGCTGCGGGCGATGCTGCGCATGGCGACATACACCGCCGCCTGACCGGCGCCCGGCTGGTCGATGACCACGACGCGCGGGGTCGTGACCGCGCCCGCCGGATGGGCGCGCGGGGCCGGCGCCGGCCCGGTGGCGCGCCAGTCGCCGAAGGCCTGCTCCGCCAGGGCGCGGGCCTGGGCCACGGTGATGTCGCCCGAGAAGATCAGGCGGGCGGTCTCCGGCCGATAGCGGCTGGCGTGGAAGGCGACCACGTCCTCGCGGGTCAGGCCCGGAAGGCTGTCGGGCGTGCCGCCCGAAGGCGATCCATAGGGCGCGTCGCCGTAGACGAGACGGCCGGCGGCCATGGCGGCGACCGGACCGGGCGAGCTCAGCTGAACGCGCAGGCCGTCCAGCGACTGGTCGCGCTGACGTTCGACCTCCTCGGCGGCGAAGTCTGGACGGCGCACCAGATCGGCCACCAGGCCCAGCACGCGCGGGAAGACGTCGGACGGCGCATTGGCCGAAACGTTGGAGAAGTCCGGGCCGGACGAGGCGCCGACCTGGGCCCCCAGCTGTTCGATCTCGGCGGCGATCTCCGGCGCGGAACGGCCGGCGGCGCCTTGGGTCAGCAGACCCGCGGTCAGCACCGACAGACCGGACTTGGCGCCGTCGTCCGCCGACCCGACGGCGAGGCCCAGACGGGCCGAGATCAGCGGCATGCCCGGCTTGCGGGCGACATAGACCTCCAGCCCGTTGGCGAGGGTGAAGGTCTCGACCGCCGGGGTGGCCAGATCCACCGCCGGACCGGCGGCCGGGATCGCGACGCGCTGGGCCTCGGGCAGCAGTTCGAAGATGCGGCCGACCGGAGCCAGGTCGGCGACCTTGACCGGGGCTTCCACGTCGACCGACTGGGCCGTGGCCGGGTGCTGGTCGTCGGCGTTCAGGTAGCGGATGGCGATGCTGCGCTGATCCGTCAGATAGCGGCGGGCGACGCGCTGGATGTCGGCGGCGGTCACCGCCTGCAGGGCCGCGACCTCGCGGTCGGCGGCGGCCGCGTCGCCGGTATTGATCAGCGACCAGCCCAGCGCGCTGGCGCGGTCCTCAACCGTCTCGCGGTCGCGCAGGGCGCCGGCGACGAGTTCGTTCTTGGCCTCGGTCAGCTCGGCCTCGGTGACCGGGGCGTCGCGCAGGCGGGCGGCTTCGGCGCGCAGCGAGGCCAGACCGGCCTCAGGCGTCTCGCCCTCGGCCATGATGGCGTAGGTGACGACGGCGCCGGCCTGCTGGCTGGCGTCGAGGCTCGAGCTGGCCTGGGTGGCGATCTTCTGGTCGTAGATCAGGGCTTGGTAAAGGCGCGAGCTCTCGCCGGTCGACAGGATGCCGTCCAGCACCGTCAGGGCGGCGCGGTCCGGATCGTCGTAGCGCACCGCCGGCCAGGCCAGCACCACGGCGGGCAGGGGCACGTTGGGTGCATAGAAGGTGGTCTCGCGCGGAGCCGTCGGCTCCGGCTCGCGCACATTATTGACCGGCAGCGGGCGCGACGGATTGGTCAGCGGGCCGAAATACTGGTCGATCCAGCCGTCCAACTGGGCCTGGTCGAAATTGCCCGCCACGATCAGATAGGCGTTGTCCGGGCGGTAGTAGGTAGCGTGGAAGCGGCGCACGTCCTCGATGGTGGCGGCGTCGAGGTTCTCGATCGAGCCGATGGTCGAGCGGCGGTAGGGGTGGTCCTGATAGATGGTCGCCGGAATGAACAGGCTGAACAGGCGGCCGTAGGGGCTGGCCAGGACACCCTGGCGGTATTCCTCCTTCACCACGTCGCGCTCGCTGGCGAAGACCGATTCATTGACCACCAGCGAACCCAGCCGGTCGGCCTCGGCGAAGATCAGGCGCTGCAGGTGATTGGCCGGAACGGTCTCGTGGTAGGCGGTCACGTCGTCGGAAGTGAAGGCGTTGTTGTTGCCGCCCACGTCCTCGGTCAGGCGGTCAAAGGTCTCGTCCGGGAAGTTCTGCGTCGCCTTGAACATCAGGTGTTCGAACAGGTGGGCGAAGCCTGACCGGTCCTGGGGATCGTCCTTGGAGCCGACCTTGTACCAGACCTGCACCGTCACGTTGGAGGTCGAAGTGTCCCGCGCCGTATAGATTTTCAGGCCGTTCGGCAGGGTGCGCTCCTGGAAGCCCAGCGGCGGCACCACCACCGAACCGGCGGTCGGGGCGGCGGTCTGCGCGAAGGCCGGCGCGGCGGCGGGCAGGCCGAGCAGCAGGGCCGAGGCGGCGACGGTGAGGATCAGGCGGGTCTTCATATAGGACAACTCCGGACGCCCGGACGACGGGCGGGGCGACCCTATCAGGGCCGATCCGGGGCGCACCTTACAGAGTGGTAATGAAGCCCTCAGTCGAGGGTCAGGGCCTCGGCCAGCAGCTTCGCCTCCGCCGCGCGGCTGGAGCCGGTGCGCCAGGCGACCACGATCTCGCGGCGGGGCGCCTTGGCGGCGATGGGCCGGACCACCACGCCGGGCATGTCGGCCAGACCGGCGCGCACCGCCATCTCGGGCAGGAAGCTGACGCCCAGGCCCGACGAGACCATCTGGACCAGGGTGTGCAGGCTGGTGGCGGCGAAGACGTCGTCGCCCTTCGGCGCCTCGATGTCGAAGGCGGCCAGCGCCTGATCGCGCAGGCAGTGGCCGTCCTCCAGCAGGATCAGGTCCTCGGCCTTCAGCGAGCCCGGGGCGATCGGGCCGGGCCCCGCCAGCGCATGGCCCACCGGGGCGGCGGCCAGGATCTCGTCGTCGCCGATGCGCGCGTGGTCGATGCCTGCGGCGCTGTAAGGCAGAGCGATCACCGCGGCGTCCAGGTGGCCGCTCTTCAGCGCCGCGACTAGGCGCGGCGTCAGGTCCTCGCGGATGAACAGGCGCAGGGCCGGATAGTCTCGCTTGATGTCCGGCAGGCGCGCCGGCAGCAGGAAGGGGGCGACGGTCGGGATGACGCCCAGCCGGAACCGGCCCGACAGGGGCTTGCCCGCGTTGCGCGCGGCCTCGACCAGGTCCTCGGTGCGGGCCAGCACGTCCTCGGCGCGGCGCACGGCCTCGGCGCCGACGGCGGTCAGCTGGACATTGCCCCGGGTGCGCTCGACGACAGGCGCGCCGAGGATCCGCTCCAGCTCCTGCACGCCCGCGGACAGGGCGGGCTGGCTGACATGCGCGGCTTCGGCGGCGCGGCTGAAGGAGGCGTGCTCGGCGAGAAGGCGCAGATACTGAAGCTGGCGAAGGGTGGGAAGCATGCGAGCGACATAGGCGTTCGCTATAGGGAAAGCCATGGCGATCCACGCCTCCTATGAGGTCGCCCTTCGCGACCGAGGCCGCGAAGGGCGAACAGGCTCAGACGGCGGCGGCGCCGAACTCCTCGCCCAGGGTGACGTCGTACCGGTCGGCGTTCATGACCTTGGTCCAGGCGGCCACGAAATCCTTCACGAACTTCGGACCGGCGTCGGCCGAGGCATAGACCTCCGACAGGGCCCGCAACTGCGAGTTGGAGCCGAAGACCAGGTCGGTGCGGGTCGCGGTCCAGCGTTCCTCGCCGCTGATCCGGTCCGTGCCGACGAAGGTCTCATCCGCATGACCATCGACCTGTTTCCAGCCGGTCTTCATATCCAGCAGGTTGACGAAGAAGTCGTTGGTCAGCTGGCCCGGCCGGTCGGTGAAGACGCCATGCTTCGATCCGCCGTGGTTGGCGCCCAGCACCCGCAGGCCGCCGACCAGGACGGTCATCTCCGGCGCCGTCAGACCCAGAAGCTGGGCCCGATCGACCAGCAGCTCCTCGGTCGCAACGTTGAAGCGCACCTGCAGATAGTTGCGGAAACCGTCGGCGCGCGGTTCCAGAACCGCGAAGCCCTCGACATCGGTCTGTTCCTGCGAGGCGTCGGTGCGGCCGGGGGTGAAGGGGACCATGATGTCGTGGCCGGCCGCCTTCGCCGCCTGCTCGACGCCGACGGAGCCGCCCAGCACGATCAGGTCGGCGATGGAGGCGTTAGTCCCGGCCTTGATGTCTTCATAGACCTTGAGAACCTTGGCCAGTTTCGCCGGTTCATTGACGTCCCAGTCCTTCTGCGGGGCCAGGCGCAGACGCCCGCCGTTGGCGCCGCCGCGATGGTCCGAGCCGCGATAGGTCACGGCCGAGGCCCAGGCGGTCGAGACCAGCTCGGCCACGGACAGGCCCGAGGCCGCGATCTTCGCCTTCAGCGCGGCGATGTCGGCGGCGCCGAGGGCCGGGCCGGACGGCGCGGGAATCGGATCCTGCCAGATCAGGTCCTCGGCGGGGACCTCCGGACCGAGGTAGCGGACCTTGGGGCCCATGTCGCGGTGGCACAGCTTGAACCAGGCGCGGGCGAAGGTGTCGCCGAAATAGGCCGGATCGGCGCGGAACCGCTCCATGATCTTGCGGTATTCCGGGTCGATCTTGAACGCCATGTCGGCGGTGGTCATCATCGTCGGCACGCGCTTGCCCGGCGTGTGGGCGGCGGGGGCCAGGGTCTCCGGCGGATTGCCGACCGGCTGCCACTGCTTGGCGCCCGCCGGGCTGCGGACCAGCTCGTAGTCATGGTCCAGCAGCATGTCGAAGAAGCTCATGTCCCAGGTGATCGGGGTCGGGGTCCACGCGCCCTCGATGCCCGAGGTGATGGCGTGGTCGCCCACGCCGCTCTCGTGGCCCGAGATCCAGCCGAGGCCCTGCTGCGCGATGTCGGCGCCTTCGGGGCTGACCCCGACCTTCGAGGCGTCGCCGGCGCCGTGGGCCTTGCCGAAGGTGTGACCCCCGGCGGTCAGGGCGGCCGTCTCCTCATCGTTCATGCCCATGCGGGCGAAGGTCTCGCGGATGTCGCGGGCCGAGGCGAGGGCTTCCGGCACGCCGCCCGGACCTTCGGGATTGACGTAGATGAGGCCCATCTGGATCGCCGCCAGCGGCTCTTCCAGCACCATCTGCTTGTCCGGCTGGATGCGGGTCTCGTTGCCTTCCTCGCCGACCCACTGCTCCTCGGTGCCCCAGTAGACGTCCTTCTCGGGCTCCCAGACGTCGGCGCGGCCGCCGCCGAAGCCGAACACCGGCCCGCCCATGCTCTCGATGGCCACATTGCCGGCCAGGATCATCAGGTCGGCCCACGACAGGCTGGCCCCGTACTTCTGCTTGATCGGCCACAGCAGGCGGCGCGCCTTGTCCAGGTTGCCGTTGTCCGGCCAGGAATTGAGCGGGGCGAAGCGCTGCTGGCCCGCGCCGGCGCCGCCGCGGCCGTCCCCGGTGCGATAGGTCCCGGCCGAGTGCCAGGCCATGCGGATGAAGAAGGGCCCGTAATGGCCGTAGTCCGCCGGCCACCACGGCTGGCTGTCGGTCATCAGGGCCGTCAGGTCCCGTTTGACCGCGGCGTAGTCCAGCGTCTTGAAGGCTTCGGCGTAGTTGAAGTCGTCGCCCATCGGGTCGCCCGACTTGCCCTGCTGATGCAGGATGTCCATCGACAGGTGGTTGGGCCACCAGTCGCGGTTGGTGCGTCCCACAAGGCTGCGGAGCGCCGCGGGCTCCTTCTTCGGATCGTTGAGGGGCGAGGGGCCGCCGGCGTTGCCGTCCATGATGTCTTCTCCCTGATGGTGGGAGGAGCCTATGCCCGTACTGTGGACAGGGAAAATCAATAAACTTTGTCGTTGGGAACAGTACAGGTTATGGACCGCACCCCTCCGACGACCGGGCTGGTTGCAGCAGGTAACGCTTCCTGCACAACTGTCTGGCGATAGCCGGATGAGCCTGTCCCAGGGACAGGCCTGTGTCTCGGGGGCGCGTCACCATGCTGCATTGGCTTCTGACCCTGGTGCTGGCCGGGTTCGTCTTTGTGCAGGCCAGGGCGCTGCAGAAGCTGGAACGCCGGCTGGACATGGTGCTGCGCGCGTTGGAGGCGGCCCAGCGCCGGCCCGCCCCGACGGCGCCGAAACCCGAGGTCGCACGGGCGGCCCCCGAACCGGCCACGCCGAAGCCGGCGCCCGCCGTCGCCGAAAGTCTCCCCGTCGCGCGCGCCAGCGCTCCCATCACACCGCAGCCCGCCCCCATTTCGCCCGCCCGGCGAACGCCCGCCGACGACTGGAGCGTCTCGGATGACGCGCCGACCTCGCGGTCCGAGCGCCGGTCGGAATGGCGCGCCGAGCCCCGTCCGACGCCGATTCCAGAGCCGCGCCGGTCCTCCCCCGATCTGACCTGGGCCGCGCTGTCGACCTGGCTGGCCGAGAACGGCCTGGCCTGGCTGGGCGGCGGCGGGCTGGCCCTGGGCGGCCTGCTGCTGGTGGTCTACGCCGCCCAGCAGGGCGTCTTCGGCCCGACGCTGCGCATCGCCGCCGCCGTGGTCCTGGGCGGATTGATGATCGCCGCCAGCGAATGGATCCTGCGCCAGAAGCGTGCGCCCGGCGGGCGGCACCTGCTGGCCGCCGCTGTCGCGGCCGGAGCCGGGGCGGTCACCCTGTATGGCGCGGTCTGCGCGGCCTACACCCTGTACGGCCTGATCCCCTTCCCGGTCGCGGCGATGCTGACGGCGTCCATATCGGTCGGCCTGCTCGGCCTGTCCCTCCGCCATGGCGAACCCCTGGCTCTGTTGGCGCTGTTCGGGGCGGTGATCACGCCGTGGGTGACCGGCATGGACGCCTGGTCCCCGACGGTGCTGTACGCCTACGCCCTGCTGATCGGCGTCACCGGCTTCGTGCTCAGCGCCACGCGGCTGTGGGGCCGGGCCGGTTTCATCACCGTGGCCGGCCTGCTGCTGTGGAGCCTCGCGCCGAAATTCGGGGGCGGCTCAGGCCTGCTGATTCTCGCCGCGGCCGGACCCGTCTTCGCCGTCCTGTGGCGCCGCCGCCAGGGGCTCGAAGACCGGCCTGGCCAGCCCCTCGCGACCTTCCGAGCGCAGCCGGCCGTCGCCCTGATCCTGGCCAGCCTGGTCTCGGCGCATCTGTGGCTGCTGTCTCCGACCGGAGCCGCCGACGTTCCGGAAGCGGTGCTGGTCGCCGGCGTCCTCGTCGCGCTCGGCGCGGCCGTCGTGGCGTTGGGCATGGCCCTGCCCATGATCTTCGCGGTCCCCGTCGGCATGGCGGTGCTGGCCTCGCTGCTGACCTTGGCGCCCCTCGCCTACGATCCCGCCCAGCTCACGCCCCTGGTCTGGATCCATGGGCTGACCGCCGTCATCGCCGTCGTCACCCTGATCGGGGCGCTCCGTTCGCCCCCCGCCGCGCGCACCCCCATGCTGGCGGTCGGCGGTATCGGCCTGGCCCTGCTCGCCAGCCTGTCCTGGCCCCTGCTCGATCAGATCGGCGCCCGCCTGCCCTGGCTGCCCGCCGCCCTGCTGAGCGGCGCGATGTTCGCCTCGGCCGCCGTGATCGCCCGGCGGGTCGAGCAGGCCGAGAGCGACAGGGGGCTGACCTTCTGGCTCGCCGCCGCCGCCGAGCTGGCCTTTCTGTCGATCCATGCGGCGGTCCCCACGCATCTGGAGCCGCTGGCCCTCGCCGCGGCCGCCCTGCTCCTCGCCGTCGCCGCCGGCCGCCTCCCCTGGCGGGGCCTGGCCCAGGCCAGCGTGGTCGGCGGCCTGCTGACCCTGGCCATGCTGTTCCGCTTCGGCTTCATCGGCGCGGCGCTGGACGGGCGGCTGGCCCTGCCGGTCGCGATGGGCGTCTCCATCATCGCCGCGGCCCTGCTGTTCCTCGGCGCCCGGCTGATGTCCGGTCCGGACGGAGCACGGCGCAACGAGGTCGAGGCTCAGGTCACCGCCTCCCTGATGGTGCTGCTGACCGGCCTGTTCATCGGCCTGCATGTCCTGCTGGCCGGCGTGGAGGGCGACGTGTCGGGCGGTCTGTTCGAAAGCGCCCTGCGCACGCTTCTGCTGCTGGCCGCCGGAGTCCTGCTGGTCACCCGTCAGCGGCCTGACGACGGCCCCATCGCCCGCTGGCGCACGGTCATCGTGGTCGGGGTCGGCGCTCTGCACGGAATGCTGATGCAAGGGCTGGTCTGGAACCCGTGGTGGGGCGGCGGCGCGGCGCCGGTCGGCCTGCTGGTGGTCAACACCCTGATCGTCGCCTTCCTGGCCCCCGCGGCCCTGCTGGCCGTCAGTGCATGGCGCCGGCGTCCGGCCGACGTCTGGACCCGGGTCTGGGCGGCGGCGGCCGTGCTGTTCGCCTTCCTCTGGGCCCTGCTGGTCCTGCGTCATCTGTTCCATGGCGACGCCATGAATTGGGCCGGGATCGGCCGCGCCGAGAGCGCCGCCTACGCCGTCCTGCTGTTGCTGACCGGCAAGGCCCTGACGCTCCGGGCCCGAAGCGAATGGACCGGGATCATCGCCCGGTCGCTGAACTGGATCGCGCTGGGCGTGTCGGTGCTGGTGTTCGGCCTCTATGCCAGCCCGTGGTGGGGCCCGCTGGACGCGCCGCTGGCCTCCGTGCCCCACGCCCTGCTGCTGTTCGCCCTCTACGCCGCGGGCGCCGCGCTGATCGTCGGCCTGCGCAAGGGGCCGGGCGCCCAGGGCAAGGCCGCGACGGCGGCGACGGTCGGCGTTCTGTTCGTCCTGATGACCCTGCTGATCCGCTGGGTCTTCCATGGCGTGGATATGGGCGACGCATCGGAGGGCGGCGGGCTGGAGACCTGGACCTTCTCGACCCTGTGGGCGGTGTTCGGTCTGGCGGCCCTGAGCCTGGGCACGCTGCGCAAGGACGCGACCCTGCGCTGGGCGGGCCTGCTGGTGCTGCTGGTCACGGCGGTGAAGGTGCTGTTCTTCGATCTCAGCCAGTTGCAGGGCATCGTCCGCGCCGCCTCCTTCCTGGTGGTCGGAGCCCTGTTCCTGGCCGGGGCGCTGGCCGCTCGGCGACTGAACATCCGGCCGAAGACCGACGACGCGCCCGCTGGAGAAACCTAGACGGCGTCCTCGGTCTCGCCGAACCACCGCATCCGGCAGGCCATGACGGCGGTCTCGCCCAGACGCTCGACCAGCCGCCAGTTGACCACCGCCCCGATCGGCGCGCCGACCAGGGGGATCAGCTGCGCCATCTTGGCCAGATCGATGTAGTCGCGGTACTCGATCTGGAAGGTCCGCCAGTCGTATTCGGTGAGAATCTCCGGCTGGTCGACGCCGGCGATCCACTTCTCCAAGTCCGCCAGGGCCTCGGGCCGCCGCCGCGCGCTGGCGAAGGCCAGGTGGAAGATGTGCAGCACGAACAGCCGCTCGCGCACCGAGCCGCCGCCCCAGCCATAGGCCGCGACCACGTCGCCCAGCATCCGCACCTTGATGGCCATCAGGGCCGGAAAGTCCGCCGCCGCGAGCACGAAACCGCCGGCCCCGGCCACCCCGCCCTCGACGCTGGCGGTGTTGCGGTAGGTGCGGATCGCCGCCCGGGCCCGCTGCTCCCGCGCCGCCAGAGAGCCTTCCGCCGTGCGCCGCGGCTGGATCAGGTCCGAGCCGAACAGGATGCCCTTGGTCATCGCCTCGACGCCCGAGGTGATGATGGCGTGGACGCGCTCGGGGATGATGCGGTTGATCCGGTCCTGCGTCCCCCGCGTCGCCTTGTCCCAAAGGCCGGGCCGCTTCAGCACCCTGTCCCGCCAGACCTGCATCTCGGCCCGGATCGCCCGCTCGTCCGTGATCGCGACGAGACCCGTCGGCACCTCATCGGGGGCGACGAATTCGGGCAGGGTCTCGGGGGGATGGGTCATGGTCGGGAAAACCTCACGCGGCGTCACGGTTGCAGGCGAAAGCGCGCGGGTCTAGACCGCCGCCAACCTTCCCTCCCCACCCTGACCCGGCCTCAGGTAGCGCAAAGCGCGGTAGGCCAACGGAGAATGATATGGCTCGCGCGAAGATCGCCCTCATCGGCGCCGGTATGATCGGCGGCACCCTGGCCCACGTGGCCGCGCGTGAAGCGCTGGGCGACATCATCCTGTTCGACATCGCCGAAGGCACCCCGCAAGGCAAGGCGCTGGATATCGCCGAGGCCTCCGCCGTGTTCGGCCAGGACGTGGCCCTGAAGGGCGCCAACGACTACGCCGACATCGCCGGCGCCGACATCTGCATCGTCACCGCCGGCGTGCCGCGCAAGCCGGGCATGAGCCGCGACGACCTGATCGGCATCAACCTGAAGGTCATGAAGGCCGTGGGTGAAGGCATCAAGGCCCACGCGCCGAACGCCTTCGTCATCTGCATCACCAACCCGCTCGACGCCATGGTTTGGGCCCTGCAGAAATTCTCGGGCCTGCCCAAGGAAAAGGTCGTCGGCATGGCCGGCGTGCTCGACTCGGCCCGCTTCGCCTACTTCCTGGCCGAAAAGACCGGCGTCTCGGTGCAGGACATTCACGCCTGGACCCTGGGCGGTCACGGCGACGACATGGTCCCGATGGTCCGTCACTCGACGGTCGGCGGCCTGCCGCTGCCGGACGCCGTCGCCGCCGGCTTCCTGACCCAGGCCGAACTGGACGCCATCGTCGAGCGCACCCGCAAGGGCGGCGGCGAGATCGTGGCCCTGCTGAAGACCGGCTCGGCCTTCTACGCCCCGGCTGAATCGGCCATCGCTATGGCCCGCTCCTACCTGCTTGACCAGAAGCGCGTCCTGCCCTGCGCCGTCTGGCTGTCGGGCGAATACGGCCTGTCGGACCTCTACGTCGGCGTGCCGGCCCTGATCGGCGCCGGCGGCGTCGAGAAGGTCATCGAGTTCACCACCAACGCCGACGAAAAGGCGATGTTCGCCAAGTCGGTCGAGTCGGTGCAGGGCCTGATCCAGGCGTGCAAGGACATCGAGCCGTCGCTGGCCTGATAGCACTCAAGCCGCGAGCCGCCCCGCGGCGAGCGGACATGGCGAAAAAGCAAGGGCCGCGGAGTGATCCGCGGCCCTTGCCACATTCAGGCGCAAGCTCAACCGTTCGGATCGCCCGGCAGGCCGTTGCAGCGCGCCGTGGTCACGACCATACAAGCTTCATAGGCGGCCTGTTCCGTCGGGTCGCCCAGGTTCGGCGGACGCGGGTTGCCGTTGGAATCCAGCGGATAACAATCCTGCTCGGCCTGGATCAGGCAAAGCTGCCACGGGGTGAAATCCCGGGCCCTGGCCTCACCGGAGGCGTCAGGCAGCGTCGGAAGAACACTCAAAGCGGCGGCGGCGGCGGTTACGGCGACAAGGCGTCTCAGCATACTCATCCTCCCAAACGGTCCAGACTGGACCGATCGACAGAAGGCCCCGGGCGGCCACATACGGTCAAGCCATGGGGGAAAATTGACGCCCGAACTCTCCCATAACGAGCTACGGTCGGGCCAAGGTCCGCCCGCTCACGAGAAAGGGCGCCCCGATCTCCCGGGGCGCCCTCCTTTGTTTCAGCTGAAGCGCTGAACGACCGGACTTAGAAGTCCATGTCGCCCATGCCGCCCATGCCGCCGCCCATGCCGCCCGGAGCGCCGCCGGCCGAGGCCTTCTTCGGCGCGTCGGCGACAGCCGCTTCCGTCGTGATCAGGATGCCGGCCACGGAGGCGGCGTCCTGCAGGGCGGTGCGGACCACCTTGGCGGGGTCGATGACGCCCATCTTGACCAGGTCGCCGTACTCTTCGGTCTGGGCGTTGAAGCCGAACGACTTGTCGGCGTTCTCCAGCACCTTGCCGACCACGATCGAGCCTTCGACGCCCGCGTTTTCCGAGATCTGACGGATCGGGGCCTGGATGGCGCGGCGGATGATGGCGATGCCGGCGGTCTGGTCGGCGTTGTCGCCGGTCAGGCCTTCCAGCGCCTTGGTCGCCTTCAGCAGCGCGATGCCGCCGCCCGGGACGATGCCTTCTTCAACGGCCGCGCGGGTCGCGTTCAGGGCGTCGTCGACGCGGTCCTTCTTCTCTTTCACTTCGACTTCGGTCGAGCCGCCGACGCGGATGACAGCAACGCCGCCGGCCAGCTTGGCCAGACGTTCCTGCAGCTTTTCCTTGTCGTAGTCCGAGGTCGTGGCTTCGATCTGGGCCTTGATCTGGCCGATGCGGGCCTCGATCGCGTCCTTCTCACCGACGCCGTCGACGATGGTGGTGTCGTCCTTGGTGATGGTGATCTTCTTGGACTTGCCGAGCATGTCGAGGGTGACGTTCTCGAGCTTGATGCCCAGGTCTTCCGAGATCACCTGACCGCCGGTCAGGACGGCGATGTCTTCCAGCATGGCCTTGCGGCGGTCGCCGAAGCCCGGAGCCTTGACGGCGGCGACGCGCAGGCCGCCCCGCAGCTTGTTGACGACCAGGGTGGCCAGGGCCTCGCCCTCGATGTCCTCGGCGATGATCACCAGCGGACGGCCCGATTGCACGACGGCTTCCAGGATCGGCAGCATGGCCTGCAGCGAGGACAGCTTCTTCTCGTGGAGCAGGATGAGCGGCTCCTCGAGTTGAACCTCCATCTTGTCGGCGTTGGTGATGAAGTAGGGCGACAGGTAGCCGCGGTCGAACTGCATGCCTTCGACGACGTCCAGCTCGGTTTCAGCCGTCTTGGCTTCCTCGACGGTGATGACGCCTTCGTTGCCGACCTTTTCCATCGCCTTGGCGATCATCTCGCCGACTTCGGAGTCGCCGTTGGCCGAAATGGTGCCGACCTGGGCGATCTCGGAGTTGTTCGAGACCTTCTTGGCCGAGGCCTTGATGTCGGCCAGGACGACCGTGACGGCCTTGTCGATGCCGCGCTTCAGATCCATCGGGTTCATGCCGGCGGCGACGGACTTGAGGCCTTCCTGCACGATCGATTGCGCCAGGACGGTCGCGGTGGTGGTGCCGTCGCCCGCCTTGTCGTTCGTCTTCGAAGCGACTTCGCGGATCATCTGGGCGCCCATGTTCTCAAAGGCGTCTTCCAGCTCGATCTCTTTGGCGACCGACACGCCGTCCTTGGTCGAGCGCGGGGCGCCGAAGGACTTCTGGATCACGACGTTGCGGCCCTTGGGACCCAGGGTCACCTTCACCGCATTGGCGAGGATGTTGACGCCGCGCAGCATCTTTTCGCGGGCGTCGGTAGAGAACTGAACTTGTTTGGCAGCCATCAGGCAGCTCCTAATTCTATGATTTTGGGGAGGAAAGTCAGACGCGGGTGCTTAGGACAGCACGCCCAGGACGTCCGATTCCTTCATGATGATCAGATCTTCGCCGTCGATCTTGATCTCGGTGCCCGACCACTTGCCGAACAGGATGCGGTCGCCGGCCTTCAGTTCCAGCGCATTGACCTTGCCGCTGTCATCGCGGGCGCCCGGGCCGACGGAGACGACTTCGCCTTCCTGCGGCTTTTCCTTGGCGGTGTCGGGAATGATGATCCCGCCCTTGGTCTTGGATTCTTCTTCAACGCGCTTCACGAGCACGCGGTCGCCGAGCGGACGAAACGCCATCTGATGTATCTCCCTTGAGAAGTTCGATGCGCGACCCGGGCGACCGTCGATTTTGGCAGCCGACAGCCCCGAGTGCTAACGCGAGCGGGAGGTAGGGCGGGCGGCCCACAGCGTCAAGCAGGACCGCTGATTTAAGAGGATCAATCGGTCGCCGCGGCCAGGGTCCAGGCGGCCTCGACCTGCCGCGCGAACAGGGGACGGGCCCCGCGCACGCGGGTGCGCCAGTCGCGGCCGCGGGCCTGCTGGCCCAGCAGGTCGCCCAGCCCTCCGCGGACCAGCACCAGGGCTTCGTCCGAGCGCGCCCGGTGGATCAGGAAGCCCGCATACTGCTCTGTCCCGGCCAGGGCCGTGGCGTGGGCGGGCGGCAGGCGGGCTCCGGCGATGGTCCGGGCGCGGCGATACAGCGCCTCCGCCTCCTCGCCCCGGCCCAGCCGGTCGAGCACGGCGGCGTAGCCGGTCAGGGTGTCCAGCAGGTCGGGGCTGTCGGCGCCGACGCCGGCCTCGAAGATCGCCAGCCCCTGCCGGAACGGCTCCTCGGCCTCGGTCCAGCGCCCCTGGTCGGACAAGGCGTAGCCGATGTTGGCGCGGGCGTTGCCGGTGAAGGGATGATCCGGCCCGACGATCTCCAGGGCCAGCGCCAGCGCCCGGCGGAACGGCGCCTCGGCCCGCGCCCCGTCGCCGGCGACATGCAGGAACCAGCCGTAGTTGGTCAGGCACTGGGCCAGCAGCACCGGATCATTGGCCCCCTCGGCGATGGTCACGGCGCGCACATACAGCGGCTCGGCCTGATGCGCGCGCCCGGTGCGGCGCAGGGAGTTGCCCAGGTTCGACAGCACGATGGCGACATGGAAGTCGTCGGGACCGTACAGCACCTCATACATGCCCAGCACCTGCCGATAGAGGGGATCGGCCTCGGCGTGGCGGCCCTGGGCGGTCAGGGCGTTGGCGACTAGGTTCAGGCTGTCGGCGGTCTTCTCGTGCACCTCGCCCAGCTGGGCCCGGCGGATGGCCAGACTTTCGCGCGCGGCGGCCTCGGCCTCCTCGTTGCGGCCCAGGGCGTCCAAGGTCCGGGCCCGGTCGTAGATCAGGGTCGCCCGCTCCAGCGGATCGGAGGCCTCGTCCATCAGGGACAGGGCCCGCTCGAGGTCGGCCAGGGCCCCGGGGTAGTCGCCGACCTCCAGCTTCAGACGCGCCTGCACCGCCAGCGGGTGGACCAGCGCCTTCGCGGCCGGGCCCAGCCGCGTCTCCACCACCTCGACCGCGGCCTTCAGCGCCGCCCCGGCGCCGGGGACGTCATCGGCGCCGTAGCGTTCGATACCCAGGGCCACCAGGGCCTCGGCGGCCGCCTGCGGGTCGGTCTCGCGCTCGAGGATGGCGCGCACCGGATCGATCTCGGTCGCCGCCGAGATGCGCACGTCGGCCGGAGGCGGCGGTGGTGGAGGCGGCGGGGGCGGGGGCGGAACCGGCGCGGGCCGGGTCGGGCGGGGAGGCGGCTCCTGAGGCGGGGCGGTCTGGGCGAGGGCCTGCGTCGCCGCCAGCGCCAGCGCCGCCCCCAGAATCCCGATCCCGATCAGCCGCCGCACCCGCGCCTCCCCCTCAGACCCGCACAGGGCCGCATTACGGCGTTGTATGCAAGGTGAACCGTATCTGAACGCCTCCCCCCGAACTCGTTCAGACGGCCACGCTCATAAGGGTCTCCACAACCGGCGGACAGCGCCGAACCGTTTGAAGGGACACGACCATGAAGATGCTTTCGAAGATCGCTTTCGCCTCGCCGGCCCTGGTCGGCGCCCTGGCCCTGATGGCCGCCGCCCCCGCCGAGGCCCAGAGCCGTGACCGCGACAACACCGGCCGCAACGCCATCGTCGGCGCCGTCGTCGGCGGCCTGGCCGGCGCCCTGATCGGCAACGGCGACGGCGCCTACATCGCCGGCGGGGCGCTTGCCGGCGCGGCGGTTGGCGCCGCCTCCAGCAATCGCGGCGACGACTGCGGCTACTACCGCGGCGGCCGGTGCTACCGGAACCAGGGCCACTGGGAACGCGAGCACGGCATCAACAGCCGCGACCCGCGCTGGGAGCAGCGCCAGGACTATCGCGACTACCGTCGTGATCGCCGCGACGACCGCTATGACCGTCGCGACCGCGACTACCGCTACGATCGCCGCTGGTAGTCAGACACCTCTTCGTCCGGCCGCATAAGTAGGCCGGACGTGGGCGAGGAAGGCGGCCCCTCTGCAACGGGGGCCGCCTTTTTCTTTGCACCCTCTCCCGATGGGAGAGGGCTTGAGCGCACGATGGCGCAGCCGTCGTCCTTGCGCGAAAGGGTGAGGGTCGATCCTTGGCGTCGGCGTAAGCTGTGTCGCCGACCGGAGCGGCGGGAGGCCGACTGAATCAGCGTCCCCTCATCCGACCGGGCTACGCCCGGCCACCTTCTCCCATCGGGAGAAGGTCCCTGTGGGTCACACCATCAGCCGCTTCATCAGCTCCGCCGTCGACGGGTCCAGCCCCGGCGAGGGTTCGCCCGCCGCGACGTCCTTGAGGATCGCCTTGGCCAGGACCTTGCCCAGCTCGACGCCCCACTGGTCGAAGCTGTTGATGTCCCAGATCACGCCCTCGACGAAGGTCTTGTGCTCATAGAGGGCCAGCAGGGCCCCCACGGTCTCGGGCGTCAGGGCGTCGGTCAGGATGGTGGTCGAGGGCCGGTCGCCAGGGAAGGTCTTGTGCGGAGCCAGCCGGTCGGCCTCCGCTTCGTCGGCGCCCGCCGCGATCAGCTCGGCCCGCGCCTGGGCCTCGGTCTTGCCGACCATCAGGGCCTGGGCCTGGGCAAGGGCGTTCGACCACAGGGGGGCGTCGCCCTCGCGGTCGTCGATCGCCGCCGTCGAGGTGTGGGCGACCACCACGAACTCGGCGGGGACCACCGTCGGACCCTGGTGAATCTGCTGGAAGAAGGCGTGCTGACCGTTGGTGCCGGGCTCGCCGAAGACGATGGGGCCAGTGCCGGTGTCCACGGGGCTTCCGTCACGCTTCACCCGCTTGCCGTTCGACTCCATCTCCAGCTGCTGCAGGAAGGCGGGCAGGCGGCGCAGGCCGTGGGCGTAGGGGGCGACGGTGCGGGCGTTGCGGCCCAGGCCCTCGACGTTGAAGATCTGCGCCAGGGCCAGCAGCACCGGGGCGTTCTTCTCAAGGTCCGCGTGAGTGAAATGCTCGTCCATGGCGCGGGCGCCGGCCAGCACCCGCTCGAACACGTCCCAGCCCAGCGCCACGGCGACCGACAGGCTGACCGCCGACCACAGCGAATAGCGGCCGCCGACCCAGTCGCGGAAGCCGAAGGTGCGGCCGCAGCCCCAGTCCTTGGCCTTCTCCGGCGCGGCGGTGACCCCGACCAGATGCCGGACCATACGGCGCGGCGACAGGCTCTCGGCCAACCAGGCCTTGGCCAGGTCGGCGTTGGCCAGCGTCTCCTGCGTGGTGAAGGTCTTGGACACCACCACGATCAGCGTCGTCTCCGGATCCAGCCCGGCCAGGGCCTCGGCCATGTCACGCGGATCGATGTTGGCGACGAAGCGCAGGTCGATGGCCGGCTCCAGCGGGCGCAGGGCGTCCCACAGCAGGTGCGGCCCCAGGTCCGAGCCGCCGATGCCGATGTGGACGATGGCCGTGAACGGCTGCTTGGTCCCGCCCGTGTCCGCGCCCGACCGGATGTCGGCGGTCCAGGCCGCCATGGCCTTGCGGGTCTCGTCGACCTCCTTCGACACCGGTTCGCCCAGGGCGTGGAAGTCGGCGCCGGCGGCGGCGCGCAGGGCCGGGTGCAGGACCGCGCGGCCTTCGGTGTTGTTCACGGCCTCGCCGCCGAACAGGGCGGCGCGACGGCCCTCGACGTCACAGGCCCGCGCCACGTCCAGCGCGGCCTCGAAGCCCTCGGCGCTCCACGACTGTTTCGACAGGTCCAGATACAGGCCCGCGGCGTCCACGCTCATCCGGTCGACGCGGCCCGGATCGGTCGCGAAATGATGGACGATGCGCGCCCCGGCGTCCTTGCGCGCGACGGCGCGGAGCAGGTCGAGGGCTTGTTTGCGAGCGGTCATCGGGGGGACTCGATGCGGGAGGAGGTAAACCCTCGTTTACGGGTCGGGCGTAAGCCGGTTCAACGCTGAATCCGTGATTCGGCAAAACAATTGAGGTTCGCCATGTCTTGCGGCGTCGCCCTGGCCATTTCCCTGCTGCTCACCGATCCGAACGTGGCCGCCGCCGCGGCCCTGCCGCCGCCCGCCGCCGACGCGCCGGTCTCGGTCGCCGGCGAGCCCCTGTTCGCCGACATCATCTCCCGCTCGGGCGACCTGCGCGGCGTCGTCCGCGACTGGATGGCCTCAGGCGCCGCCGACCAGCCCAACTTCCTGACCGGCGCGATCTTCACCGGTTTCAAGGCGCGCGCCGCCGAACTGGCCGCGCTGGACATGCAGGGTCACCTGATCCTCAAGGAACGCGGCACCGACGGCGACCTGAAATGCATCCTGCGCGGCATTTCGGAAGACATGCCGAAAAAGGTCGAGGCCGTGGAATCCGCCGCTTCGCCCGCCGCCCGCCGCGTGGCCCTGGATGAGCTGGCCTATCTGCTGAACGACAACGTCGAAGTCATCACCGCCCCGCCCGCGCCGCCGGTCTAGGTCTCCGCCGTCTCCGCATACTTCACCGAGCACCCGTAAGGGGTGGCGAAGGCGGTGCGCATGGGGTTGCCCGACGCCAGATCGTCCAGGGCCCGGCGCACGAAATTGGTCGCGCCCTGCAGGTCGGCCGTATCGGTGGTCGGCTTGTCGTCGATGCCTCCGACATAGACCAGTCGCCCCTCGCGATCGATGATCCGCATGTCGGGCGTGGTCCTGGCCCCGTACAGCTTGCCGACCTGGCCCGTCGGATCCAGCAGCAGGTGGGTCGAGTTGGCTCCGGTCCGGGCCTTCCAGCCGCGCGCGTCGTCTCCGGTCACATAGCCCTGCGTCCCCGGCGCCGAGGAGATGACGCTCAGCCAGACGACGCCGTCCTCGACGGCCTCGCGCTGCAGGGCCTGCATGGCGCCGGAGTAGTGTTTCTTCACATAGGGACAGCCCTCATTGGTCCACTCCAGCACCACCACCTTGCCGCGGTAGTCGGCCAGGGAACGCGGCGCGCCTTCGGCGTCGACCAGGGTGAAGGCCGGAGCCGCCTGACCGGCCATCGGCATCGCGCCCGGAGCGGCCGCCGGGGCCGGAGCCTCCGCCTTCTCCGGCGCGGCGGCGGGCTGCTGGCAGGCGGCCAGGGCGAGAACGGCGAGAGCGGCGACGGTCAGGCGGATCATGGCGGTCTCCTTCAGCGGCGGGTCAGGGCCTCGACGACGACGCCCTCGGTCAGCAACTGGGGCAGGACCTCGGGCTCCGCCTGTCCGGGCCGGTACAGCAGATAAAGAGGAACGCCGGAGCGGCCCCGGCGCTGCAGCTCGGCGGTGATCGCGTCATCGCGCCGCGTCCAGTCCCCGACCAGGTAGACGGCGTTGGTCTGTTCCATCGCCCGCTTCACCCCCGGCGCGCCCAGGGCGGTGCGCTCGTTGATCTTGCAGGTCACGCACCAGTCGGCTGTGAAGTTGACCAGAACGGGACGACCCTGGGCCAGCGCGGCCTCGACGGCCGGCGCCGACCAGGCGGCCGCCCCGGGTCCGGAGGGATCGGCGGCGGCTTCGACCGGCGCGCGCACGGCCAGCGTCAGGGCTCCGCCCGCGAGCACCAGCAGGACCAGACCCGCCGTCGCATGGATCACGCCGCGTCGGCCCAGCGCCTGCTGCCCCTGACCGGCGCCGACCAGCCACAGACCCGCCGCCGCCAGCAGTCCGGCCACGAACAGCAGGCCCAGGGCGTCCGCTCCGGTCTGGCGGCTGAACACCCAGGCCAGCCACAGGGCGGCGCCATACATGGGGAAGGCCAGCAGGCCTTTCAGCCGCTCCATCCAGGCGCCGGGGCGCGGCAGCCTGGCCAGCAGGCGCGGGCTCAGGCTGACCAGCACATAGGGCAGGGCCAGGCCCAGCCCCAGCATCAGGAAGACCGCCAGCGCCATCGGCCACGGCATCAGCAGGGCGGCGCCCAGGGCGAAGGCCATGAAGGGCGCCGTGCAGGGCGCGGCCACGATCACGGCCAGCGCCCCGGTGAAGAAGGCGCCGATCCCGCCCGGCAGGCGGGCCAGCGGACCGGACCCGGCGCCCTGCAGTCCGGCCCCGACATGGAAGACCCCTGACAGGTTCAGGGCCACGGCCAGCATCAGCACGGCCAGTCCCGCCGTCACCGGCGGCGACTGCAGCTGGAAGCCCCAGCCGATCGCCTCGCCGGCCGCCCTCAGGCCCAGCAGCACGCCCGCCAGGACCAGGAAGGTGACGAGAACGCCCGCCAGGAAGGCCAGCCCGTCCATCCGCGAGCGCCGGGCGTTGTGAGCCGAGGCCGCCAGCGCCGCCGCCTTCATCGCCAGGATGGGGAAGACGCAGGGCATCAGGTTCAGGATCAGCCCGCCCAGCAGGGCGAAGGCCATGGCCTGGGCGAAGACGGCCCAGCCGGTCCCCGGGGCCTGCGCCGCCGGGGCTGCGTCGGGCAGGGCGGCAAGGTCGCCCGACCCGGTCGCGCCCGGCAGGACGGGACCCGGCTCGGCGGTGATCTCGAACGCCCCTTCTGAGGTGGCCAGAACGCCCGACACCGGGCCGGTCAACCCTCCGGCCAGGACCTTGCCGCCCGCGCCCAGCACCAACGTCAGGCCGTTCGGGCCCCATGAGCCCGTCTGCGCGGCGGCGTGGTCGATGGTCCCGGCGGCGTAGGGGAAGAAGTAGCCGGCGCCCGGATCCTTGCCCGCCAGCGGCCCGCCGGTCGCGGTCAGGGTCAGGACGCCGTTGTCCAGCGTCGCCCGGGCGGTGATCCCGGCCGGGCGCGGGGCCTGTTCCAGCACCCGGGCGATGGCCGCGCCGTGGGCGGAATCCCGGGGCGCGGCGCCCTCGCGGATGGGCAGGTCCATGTTCAGGGTCAGTTCGTCCGGCACGCACATCTCGGCGCTGCAGACCAGGAACAGGGCCTTCACCGATAGCGGCAGGGTCGAGCCGGGCCGAGCGTCGGCGGGAATCTCGACCGGCACAGGCAGATAGACCTTGCCCTCATAGCCGTAGTTGACCAGCCCCTGCAGCCGCTGCCGCTCGGGCAGGGGCCAGACGATCTCGCCGGCGCGCACGCCGGTGGGCAGGGTCCAGTTCAGGGTGGTCGCACCGCCGGAATCGCCCGGATTGCGCCAGTAGGTATGCCAGCCGGGCTGGATGTCCTGACGGATCGCCACCACGGCGGTCGAACCCGGCGCGGCCCAGCGGCTCATCGCGACCAGCTCGGCCTCGATGCGCTCGCTGCGCTGGGGGCCGGCCTGCGCCCAAGCCATGGCGGGGGCCAGCAGCAGGCCGGTCAGGATCAGGAAACGGAACAGCAGGCGGCGCACGCGACGGTCTCTCGCTCGGGAAGCGGGGACCTTAGCCGCCCCAGCCCCCCGCCGTCACTGTCCGCCGCCAGCGTCAGGTCGCCTCAGCGTTCCGGATCAGCGTCCGCGGGGCGCGGCTTCGACCAGCACCTCGGTGCGGCGGCGCATGGGCTCGTTGGCGCCCGCCGTCGTGGTCGCGCCCGCGTCGCCGACCGCGCCCAGCTCGAAGGCCGGGGTCGGCCATCCGGCGGCCGCCAGCGCCTCGGCCACCGCCACGGCCCGGCGTTCGGACAGGCTCAGGTTCGAGGCCACGTCGCCGGTGGCCGAGGCCAGGCCCAGCACCTGCACCCGCTTGATGTCGCAGCCCTGCAGCTGCGTCGCCGTCAGGCCGATGGCCTGCAGCGCCGGATTGGTCAGCCGCGCCTCGTTCTCGGCGAAATAGACCTCGAACCGCTTCGTCGAGCACGCCGACGGCTCGGCGACCAATTCGCTGCGGTCCCGCATGCCCGGCGTCCAGCCGCACCCGCCCAGGGCCGCCGCGGCGGTCGTGATGATGATCAGACGTTTCATAGGCATCCCCTGTCTCCTCCGCCCAGCCCCGGGCGGCGCAAGAAAAAGGGCGGCTCGTCGCCGACGAACCGCCCCGGAACTTCAGGCTAAACGCCCGCGCTCCCTAGCGGCGGCGCTGACCGTTTTCCCAATAGCACTCGTCCTGACGGCCGTCGTAGCAATAGTAGTACCGGCCTTGGCTGTCGCTGTAACGGCGCTGGTTGGCGCGGTCTTGCGACGAGCCGCGGATCGCACCGGCGGCGCCGCCGACGACAGCGCCGATGGCCGCGCCGGTGCCGGCGTTGCCGTTACCTACGTTGTTGCCGATGATGGCGCCGGCGACAGCGCCGATGCCGGCGCCGATGGCGCCCTGACGGACCGTTTCATTCGAGCCGCCGTAGCCGTCGCTGGCGCAGGCCGAAGCCATCATGCCGGCGGCCGCAATCGCGATGATCGCCTTCTTCATGGTGTGTTCCTCACATCCCTCGGGTTCGCCCCGTGGGTGAGAACGCTGGATAAGCGTCACGGTTCCCCGGCCTATGACGAAGGTTAAGCCTGTATTAGGCTTGGTTCCGGCGGCGCGGAGGGCGCGCGTCGGGATTTTCGGGTGAGACGGGGGTTTCGTATGCGTTTTTCTGAACCGGTTCGTATGGCGGACGATGGCGAGCACAGCCCGGTATGGGCGCGCACCAGGCGTCGGCGCGGGGCCAATCCCCTGGTGGGCGTCATCGTGACCCTGCTGGCGGTGTTCGGCGTTCTGACGGCCGTGCTGGGCGTCAAGGAACGGTCGCTGGCTGAAGGCGGCGCGATCATGGACGGCTGGATCTCCAGCGCCGTGGCCGCCGTGAAGGGCGAGGCGCCCAAGGTCGCTGACGAGGCGGTCGACGCCGCCGGCGCCGCGGCCGGCAAGGCGGGTGACGCGGCCCAGGCCGGCGCCGCCGCCGCCACCGACGAACTCAAGAAATAACCGACGCCGCGGGGCCTCGCGCCGCCGGAACATCCCCCGTCGCGGGACGTTCGGGCGGCATGAGCACGACAACGGCTACGGTTTCCGATCCGGCGGCCGCATCTCCGGATGCGGTCGTCGAACCACGCCCGCTGACGCCCCATCTGGAGCTGTCGCGGGTGATCATGCTGGTCAATCCGCTGTCCGGCGGCGTGGGCTCGCGCGCGGTGGCGGAGGCCGAGGCCATCCTGTCCCAGTACGCCTGTGACGCCTCGGTGGTGTCGCTGGAGGGCGACCAGTTCGACCAGCAGATCCAGGATGCGCTCGACGCCAGGCCCGACGTCCTGTTCGTGCTGGCGGGCGACGGCACCGCTGGCACGATCGCCTCGCGCGCCGGTCCGGACGGCCCCCTTGTCGCGCCCCTGCCCGGCGGCACCATGAACATGCTGCCGCGGGCGCTGTACGGCACCGCCGACTGGAAGCTGGCGCTCCAGAAAGCCCTTGAGGAGGGCGCGCCCCAGTGCGTCGCGGGCGGCGAGGTCACGGACGGCGAGGTCAAACAGGCCTTCTATTGCGCGGCCATCATGGGCTCGCCGGCGCTGTGGGCGCCCGCCCGCGAGGCCATGCGGACCGGCAAGCTGAAACTGGCCTGGCTCTACGCCCGCCGGGCCTTCAAGCGGGCGTTCAGCGGCCGCCTGCGCTTCTCGCTGGACCAGCGGCCCGAGCGCCGCGCCGAGGCCCTGGTCCTGATCAGTCCGATGATCTCGCGCGCCATGGAGGAGAACACCGGGCTGGAGGCTGCGGCCATGAACCCCAGCGACGCCATGGAAGCCTTCCGTCTGGCGGCGCATGCGGTGATGGACGACTGGCGACAGGATCCGGCGGTGACCACCCGCGCCACCCGGAACGTCACAATCCGCGCCCGTTCGCGCATCCCGGCCGTCATCGACGGCGAGCCGGTGCTGCTGCGGCATGAGGCCAAGGTGCGCTTCATTCCCAAGGCCTTCCAGGCGCTGGCGCCCATCCCGCCGGCGGCGGAGGACGCCGTCTAGTGGGGCGTATCCTCCAGTTCTCGGACATCCATTTCGGCTGCGAGCATCGCCACGCCTGCGCCGCCGCGCTCGACTACGCCCATGCCCACCCGGCCGACCTGATCCTGATTACCGGCGACATCACCCAGCAGGGCTTCCCTGACGAGTTCGCCGCGGCGGGCGAGTGGATCCGGCGCATGCCCGACCCGCGCTTCGTCATCGTCGGCAATCACGACGTGCCCTACTGGAGCCTGACCGCGCGCCTGTTCCATCCGTGGAAGGCGTTTGAGAAGGCCACCGGACATCCGGCCCACGATCACCAGTTCCTCAGCCCCGACCTCATGGTGCGCGGCGTGGTGACGGCGCGCGGCTGGCAGGCCCGTGCCAACTGGTCCAAGGGCGTCATCGACCTGGATCAGACCCGGAAGGCCGCCGAAGCCCTGCGGCAGGCCCCGGTCGGCGCCTTACGCGTGCTGGCCTGCCACCATCCGCTGGTCGAGATGATCGGCACGCCCATGACCGGCGATGTGAAGCGCGGCGACGAGGCGGCGCTGATCTTCGCCGAGGCCGGGGTCGATCTCATCACCACGGGCCACGTCCATGTGCCCTTCGCCCTGCCGATCAACCTGGGCGACCACTGCTCCTATGCGGTCGGCTGCGGGACGCTGTCGCACCGCGAGCGGGGGGTTCCGGCCGGCTTCAACCAGATCGAATGGGACGCCCACGAGATCACGGTGACGGCGATCGCCTGGACCGGCGAGCGGTTCGAGCCCAGCCAGACCTGGCGGCTGCCGCGCCGCCAGGACACGCGCAAACCCGCCACCGCGCCCGATCCCAACGCTCCGGGCGAGCGCGAGCGCGCGGCGGTCTGAGGTTGCGCGGCGGCCCGAACCGCGCTTGAGGTCCCGCCCGTCCGATCGAAAGCAAAACCGTGATGAAGACCGTCCATGTGATCGGCGCCGGACCCGCGGGCCTGATGGCCGCCGAACGGCTGGCGGGCGGCGGCGTCCGCGTCGTGGTCCACGAGGCCATGCCCTCGGTCGCTCGCAAATTCCTGATGGCCGGACGCGGCGGCCTGAACCTGACCCACTCCGAGCCGCTGGACAGCTTCCTGGGCCGCTACAATGAGGCCGCGCCGGCGGTCTCGGCCTGGCTGGACCGCTTCTCCCCCACCCGCCTGATCGGCTGGGCGGAGGGTCTGGGACAGGCGACCTTCACCGGCTCCTCGGGCCGGGTGTTCCCCAGGGCGATGAAGGCCTCCCCCCTTCTGCGGGCCTGGCTTGGCCGGCTGTCGGACCTGGGCGTCGAGGTGCGGACCCGTTCGCGCTGGACCGGCCGCCGCGACGGCGGTTGGGTCTTCGCCACCCCGAACGGCGAGACCGTCGAACAGGCCGACGCCGTGGTTCTGGCGCTCGGCGGAGCCAGTTGGCCGCGTCTGGGTTCGGACGGGAACTGGGCGGACGATCTGCGCACGGCGGGAGTCGAGGTCGCGGATTTCCGCCCCTCCAACGTCGGCTTCGACGTGGCGTGGAGCGAGGTCCTGATCGAGCGGTTCGCGGGCGAGCCGCTGAAGACCATCAGCCTGACCCACGATGGCCAGACCGTGCGCGGCGATCTGATGCTGACCCGCTACGGACTGGAGGGCGGGGTGGTCTACGCCCTGTCCGCCGCCCTGCGCGACGCCATCGCGCGCGACGGCGCCGCGACGGTGGCGGTCGATCTCCGCCCCGACCTGACCGTCGAACAACTCGCGGCCCGGCTGACCCGGGCGCGCGGCAAGGACAGCGTCACCAACTGGCTGCGCAAGGCGGGCGGCCTGTCGCCCGCGGCGGTCGGACTGATGCGGGAAATCCCGGGCGCGATCCCGGAAGGCGCCGACAAGCTGGCCCGGCGGATCAAGGCGGTGCGCCTGACCCTGACCGGGGTGCAGGGGCTGGAGCGGGCCATTTCCTCGGCGGGGGGCGTCCGTCTGGACCAGGTCGACGATCGGCTGATGCTCAAGGCCCTGCCGGGCGTCTTCGTGGCCGGCGAGATGCTGGACTGGGAGGCTCCGACAGGCGGCTATCTGCTTCAGGCCAGCCTGGCGTCGGGCGTGGTCGCGGCGGACGGGCTGCTGGACTGGCTGGGTCCCGCGGGGCAGGGTGACCGCCCGTCCTGACCGCCCGGAGTATCCGCATGCGCCTGAGATCGATCCTCGTTTCGGCCACGGCGCTGCTCTGTCTCGCGAGCGCCGCCCCCAGTCTGTCCTGGGCCCAGCAGGCCAACCCAGCCCGCCTCAACGAATACACCCGCGTCCTCGCCTCGGATGAATTCGAAGGCCGGGGCGTGGCCACGCCGGGCGAACAGAAGACCGTCGACTATGTAGTGGCGCAATTCCGGGCGCTCGGCCTCGAGCCGGGGGGACCGGACGGCCAATGGGTGCAGACCGCCCATCTCAGCCGCACCCAGCAGGACGGACCCGCCGTCATCACGGCCACCGTCGGCGGCGCGACCCGGACGCTGGAGCGGGGTTCGCAGATCCTCGTCGCCAGCGACCGGCCCGTCGACCGCATCACCGTCGCTGACGCCCCGGTGATCTTCGCCGGCTATGGCGTCGATGCGCCCGAGCGGAACTGGGACGACTTCAAGGACGTCGATGTGCGGGGCAAAATCCTGCTCGTCATCGTCAACGACCCCGACTTCGGCGCGCCCGAGGGCCACCCTGTGACGGACCGGTTCGACGGCAATGCGATGACCTTCTACGGTCGCTGGACCTACAAATTCCAGGAGGCGGCGCGGCAGGGGGCCGCGGGCGTTCTGGTCATCCACGACACCGCCGGCGCCGGCTATGGCTGGAGCGTGTTGGAGAACTCCTCCACCGCGCCCGACTTCGACATCGTGCGGACCAACTGGGAGGCCGAGCGCGTTCCGGCCCAAGGGTGGATCCAGGGCGCGGTGGCGGAACAGCTGATCCGCGACGCGGGTCTCGACTACGCCGCCCTGCGCGATCAGGCCCGTACGCCGGAGTTCCGGCCGGTCGCACTGCCCGGGGTGACGATGTCGATCAACTTCGGCCAGACCCACGCCAACATCGAAAGCCGCAACATCCTGGCCCGCATTCCGGGGTCGGAGCATCCGGACGAGACGGTGCTCTACGGCGCCCACTGGGACGCCTATGGCCGCGCCACGCCGAAGAACGGCGACGACATCTATAACGGCGCCGTGGACAACGCGACCGGCGTGGCCGCCGTGCTGGAACTGGCGCGGCTGTTCAAGGAAGGCCCGCCGCCGCGGCGCTCGGTGGTCTTCGCCGCCTGGACCGCAGAGGAGGCGGGGCTGCTGGGCGCGGAATACTACGCCGCCAATCCGGTCTGGCCGCTGGAGACCACGGTCGCCAACATCAATATGGACAGCTTCCTGCCGGGTACGGAGGTCTCGCCCGAGATTGTCGTCATCGGCGCCGGCAAGAGCCAGACCGACGCCTGGATCGAACGCCGGGCGACCGAACAGGGCCGCCGCCTGATCCCCGACCCCGCGCCGCAGGCCGGCGGCTTCTACCGCTCCGACCACTTCCCGCTGGCCAAGATGGGCGTCCCGGCCCTGTTCGCCGCCGCCGGCTTCACCGGCCACAACGCCGCCAGCCGGGACTACGTCCAGAACCGCTATCATCAGCCTTCGGACGAGTGGACGCCGGACTGGGTGATGGACGCCGCCGCCGTGGACGTGAACCTGCTCTACGCCGTCGGCCGCGACCTGGCCGACAGCCGGGAGTGGCCGCAATGGAACGCAGGCGCCGAGTTCGAGGCGGCGCGGAACGCCTCGGCGGATCGGCGGGAGTGACGGACGCGGGCGAGGCCGGTAGGAGGACCGCATGACCGACCTGCCCGACATCCACGGCGTCTGCCCGCCCGAATTCGCCGCCGTGAAGGACGCCTTCGCGGCCAACTTCACCGATGCGCCCGAGGGGCTGAACGAGCAGGGCGCGCGGTTCAGCGTCTGCAGGGGCGGCGAGGTGATCGTCGACCTGTGGGGCGGCTGGGCCGACGCGGCGAAGACGGTTCCGTTCGGCGAGCGGACCCTGACGCCCGTCTTCTCGACCGGCAAGGCGGTCATGGCCCTGCTGATCGCGACCTGCGTCGAGCGCGGCCTGCTGGACTATGAGGCGACGGTCGCCAGCTACTGGCCGGCCTTCGGACAGGCGGGCAAGGACCGCATCACCGTCGGCCAGATGATGAGCCACCAGGCGGGCCTGCCGGGGTTCGACACCACCGAGGACCCGGCGATCTGGTTCGACCGCGAGGCGACCCTGGCCCGACTGTGCGCCCAGACGCCGATGTGGGAGCCGGGCACGGCCTCGGGCTACAGCCCCATCGTCATCGGCTATCTGGCCGGCGAGCTGTTCCGCATCGTCGACGGGCGGACCATGGGCACGGCGCTGCGGCAGGACTTCCCCGGCCTCGACCTGTGGATCGGCCTGCCGGAGGCGGAGCACGACCGGGTGGCGCAGATGCGCAAGCCGGCCAAGGCGACGGACCTGGGGCGCATCGACGCCATCAAGACCGCCGCCTTCCTGGACAAGGGCTCGTCGCCCGGCGGGCGCGGCTCGGCCGAGTGGCGCTCGATCGAAATCCCGTCGGCCAACCTGCACGGGACCGCGCCGGATCTGGCCCGCATCGCCGGCGTCATCGCCAACGGCGGCGCGTTCGAGGGGCGGACCGTCCTGTCGCCGGAAACCCTCGCCGCCGCGACGCGCGAGCGCATCCACGGCCTGGACAAGGTGCTGCCCTTCGTCATGGGCTGGGCGGCCGGCTTCACCCGCAACGACGGGCTGAACATCTTCGGCCCGGACGAGAACACGGTCGGCCATTGCGGCTGGGGCGGCAGCTGCGTCCTGGCAGACCCGGCGCGCGGCCTGTCGGCGGCCTATGTGATGACCCGCCAGTCGGCCTATCTGATCGGCGACCCGCGCGCCCAGCGGCTGATCGGGGCCCTCTACGGCGCGCTCTGACTTCGCTTCGGCGCCGTCAGGGCGCCGATGATCCCGGCGGCGAAGGCCGCCAGCGCGCAGCTGAACATCACCCAGATGTAGCCCCAGTGAAACGCGTTCCTCAGCCCGCCGTCGTCGGTCTCTCCCGCCATGAAGGCGCCGAGCAAGTCCCGGGCGACGCCACGGCCCTCGGCATGGTGGGCGAACTGCGCCGACAGCACCACGCCCAGCACCGCGACCGCCAGCAGACCGGCCACTCGGGCGACGGCGTTGTTGATCCCCGAGGCCACGCCGGTGTGGCCTTCGGGAACGGCGCCCATCACCGCCGCCGTCAGCGGTCCGACCGCCAGCGTCATGCCGACGGCCAGCACGGTCATTCCGGCCAGGGGACCTTCGACATAGCCCGCGGTGCGCGGCATGATGGCCAGAAGGATCAGGCCGACGCCGGCCAGGGCGGGACCCAGCCCCAGCGACAGCCGCGCCCCGAACCGGTCGGCCAGCTTTCCGGCCGCGCCCGAGAACAGACTCATGATCACGGCGAAGGGCAGCATGGCGGCGCCCGCCATCGTCGCGCTCCAGCCGTGCACCCGGATCAGCTGGAACGGCAGGAAGAACATCGCCCCGCCGAGCGCGAAATAGAGCAGCAGGGTCAGCAGGTTGATCCCGCTGAACACGGGGGACCGGAACAGGCCCAGCGGCATCATCGGGTGTTTCTCCCGCGCCTCGGCCCACAGGAAGGCGGCCAGAAGGGCCGTTCCGCCCACGAGGCCGCCGACGATCCACGGGTCGGTCCAGCCCAGGTCCGGCGCCGCCGTCAGCGCCCAGGTCAGGGCGGCCAGCCCGGTCATGGCCAGCACGGCGCCGAGCCAGTCCAGTCCCTTGGCGTCCGCGTCCCGGCTTTCGGGCACGGCCTTCAGGGTGACCAGGGCGGTCAGGGCGGCCAGCGGGACATTGATCCAGAAGATGAAGCGCCAGTCCGCCGCATCGGCCAGCCAGCCGCCGACCAGCGGACCGATCATGCCGAACAGGGCGCCCGCCCCGGCCCAGGTCCCGAAGGCCTTGCCGCGCTCCTCGGGCGGGAAGACCGCGCCGATGACGGCCAGGGCCCCCGGCGTCAGCAGAGCCGCGCCGACCCCCTGCACCGCCCGCCCCGCGATCAGGAGTTCGACGCTCGGCGCCAGGCCGCAGGCGACGGAGGCGAGGGCGAAGAGCGCCACCCCGATCAGGAAGACCCGGCGCCGTCCGAACCGGTCGCCCGCCGCCCCGCCGATCAGCACCAGGGCGCCCAAGGTCAGCAGATAGGCGTTCGACACCCACTGCACGGCGGCGGGCCCGGCGCCCAGATCGCGCTGGATGGCGGGCAGGGCCACACCCAGGGCCGAGCCGTCGATGAAGGTCAGGCTGCTGCCCAGCACCGTGGCGACCAGCACCCAGTGTTTACGGCTCTTGGACAGGGTCATGAACCGACGCTACGCCGGTTCAGCGGAATCCTTCAACGCCTGACGCGCGGCGCGCACCCGGAACCAGGCGGCCGCCGCGAACACGCCAGCGCCGATCCAGATGAAGGCGAAGGAGGCGATGCGAAGCCCTGTCAGCGCCTCGCCCGCCCAGACGCCGACGGCGAACTGAAGGGTCGGGGCCAGGAACTGGATGAAGCCGATGGTCGACAGCGGCAGACGGCGCGCGGACCAGGCGAACAGGGCCAGGGGCAGCACCGTCGCCGGCCCGTTGACCAGGGCCCACAGGGTGTTCGTCGGGCTGTCGAAGGCCACGCCCCCGCCGGTGTGCTGCAGCCACAGCACCCAGACCAGACCCAGCGGCGCCAACAGCAGGCATTCGACCAGCAGGCCGGCCTGCGCGTCGATCGGCACGCGCTTGCGGATCACGCCGTAGCTGGCGAACGACAGGGCCAGGGCTATGGAGATCCATGGCGGCCGACCCAGGGCCACCGCCTGGAGCGTGACGCCGACGGCGGCCAGGCCGATGGCGACCCAGCCCCATTTGTCGATCTTCTCGCGGAACAGCCACAGGCCCACGACCATGTTGAGCAGCGGGTTGATGTAGTAGCCGAGGCTGGCTTCCAGGGTGGAATGGTGGGTGGTCGCCCAGACGTAGATGCCCCAGTTCACCGCGATCAGCACCGTCGACAGCGACAGCCAGGCCAGGACCTTGGGCGTGCGGAAGACCGCCAGGACCTGGCCGCCCTGTTTCGCCAGCAGGACCAGCAGGCCCGCGACCACCACCGCCCACAGGGCGCGGTGGGCCAGGATCTCGAACGCGTCGAAGCCGACGGCGTGCTGGCCCATGAACAGCAGGGGCATCAGCCCCCACAGGGTGTAGCAGGCGAAGGCGGACACCAGGGCGGGACGGCTCTGGTCGGAGCCGGGAGCGGGGGCCATGGGCTTCTCCTTCGCCGACGGACTAGTCCGGGGAGGGCGGCGAGGCTGGCGGGAAACGGCCGCGTCTGGCGACGCGCCGACGCTTAGACAGTCAGGGTGCGATAGCCGCTGGAGGATTTGATCGTGCCGGTCTCATCGAGCAGCTGGGCGATCTGGACGGCGTTCAGGGCCGCGCCCTTGCGCAGGTTGTCCGACACCACCCAGAACGACAGGCCGTTCTCGACCGTGTGATCCTTGCGGATGCGGCTGACGTAGACGGCGTGCTCGCCGGCGGCGTCGACCGGGGTGATGTAGCCGTCGGCCTCGTGCTTATCGATGACCTGCACGCCGGGCGCGTCACGCAGGATGGCGCGGGCCTCGTCGGGGCTGATCGACTTGTCGAACTCGACGGTCACCGACTCGGAGTGGCCGACGAAGACCGGCACGCGGACGCAAGTGACCGTCAGCTTGATGCTCGGATCCAGCATCTTGTGGGTCTCGTCCCACATCTTGGCTTCCTCGTCGGTGTAGCCGTCGTCGCGGAACGAGCCGATGAAGGGCAGGACGTTGAAGGCGATCTGCTTGGGGAATTTCTTCGGCGTGGCGTCGCCCAGGCCGTAGATGGCCTTGGTCTGGTTCCACAGCTCGTCCATGCCTTCCTTCCCGGCGCCCGACACCGACTGATAGGTCGAGACCACGACGCGCTTGATCTTGGCGGCGTCGTGCAGGGGCTTCAGGGCCACGACCAGCTGGACGGTCGAGCAGTTCGGGTTGGCGATGATGTTCTTCTTCTTCGCCAGCTTGATGTCGTCCGGATTCACTTCCGGCACGATCAGCGGCACATCCGGGTCCATGCGGAAGGCGGAGGAGTTGTCGATCACGATCGGACCGGCCTTGCCGATCTTTTCAGACCATTCCTTCGACACCCCGCTGCCGGCCGACATCAGGACCAGGTCGACGGTCGAGAAGTCGAACTGCTCCAGGTCCTGGGCCTTCAGCGTGCGGTCGCCGAAGGAGACCTCCATGCCTTTGGATTTGCGCGAGGCGATGGCGTGCATTTCATCGACGGGGAATTCCAGTTCCTCGATGATGTTCATCATCTCCCGACCGACATTGCCGGTGGCGCCAACGACAGCGACGCGATAGCCCATGAGCATATTCCTTGGTGCGCCGACGCTCGCCACACGGTGGCTTGCGGCTTGAGCGCGATAGGGGGTGTGGATAAGCAAGATTGCATGTAGCCCTTCGCAGGCGCGAAGCAATCGCTTTTCAGGCGGGACGGCGACGGTTAAGCCCGAGAACGATGTCCTCTCGCATACGCACAGCTTATGACCGCCGTTTGGCCGATGGGCGGCTGACGCCCGATCCGTCGCAGGTGACGGTGGTCGAGGCGCTGGGGCGGCTGGAGGCCGACCTTGAGAAACGGGGCCTGTTCGGCGCCCGGCCGGAGGTGCGCGGCGTCTATCTTTGGGGGCCGCCGGGACGCGGCAAATCCATCCTGATGGACCTGTTCTTCGCCAGCGCGCCGGAAGAGCGGAAGATCCGCGCCCATTTCCATGCCTTCATGGCCCGTATCCACGACCTGATCGGCCAGTGGCGCAAGGGCGACAAGAAGGCTCGCCAGGCGGTGTTCGGGACGCACAAGGGCGACGATCCCATCGAGCCGGTGGCCGACCTGATCGCCTCGGAAGCCCGGCTGCTGTGCTTCGATGAGTTGCAGGTCACCGACATCGCCGACGCCATGATCCTGGGCCGGCTGTTCGAAGCCCTGTTCGAGAAGAAGGTGGTGCTGGCCGTCACCTCCAACCGTGCGCCGGACCAGCTCTATCTGAACGGAATCAACCGCCAGCTCTTCCTGCCCTTCATCGACATGATCGAGGCGAAGTGCGAGGTCGTCTCGGTTCAGGGCGCCCGGGACTGGCGGCTGGACCGGCTGAGGGGCGACCGGATGTGGTTCGCGCCGAACGACGCCGACGCCCGCGCCGGTTTTGAAGCCCTGTGGTCCGACCTCAAGGGCGACCAGCACGAATGTCCGACGCATCTGACCGTTCTGGGCCGTGACGTGGTCATCGAGCGGACCGACGGCGGCATGGCGCGCGCGACGTTCGAGGAGCTGTGCGGTCGTCCGCTGGGACCGCAGGACTATCTGGCCGTCGCCGGACGTTTCCACACCGTCTTCATCGAGGCCGTCCCGGTCCTGGGCCCTGCCAATCATCACGAGGCGCGCCGCTTCGTGACCCTGATCGACGCCTTGTATGAGGCGAAGACGCGTTTGGTGGCGCTGGCCGCCGCTCCGCCCGAGGCGCTTTACACCGAGGGCGTCGGCGCCTTCGAGTTCGAGCGGACGGTCTCGCGCCTGAATGAAATGGCCTCGGCGGACTGGCTTGAGCACGAAAGAGCGGCTTAGGGTGTGGCCACAATTTCGCTTCGCCGGTCGGACCTGATCGCGAACCCACGGAGATCGCCATGCGCCGCCTGACCCCCTTCGCCGCCGCTCTCGGCCTGACGCTCGCCATCGCCCTGCCGGCCGCCGCCCAGACTCCGCCCCCGGCGGCGACGGCGCCCGAGCGCGGCGTGGTTCCGGCCGAGGTGAAGGCCTGGCTGACCAGCCTGGGCGGCACGGTCGCAGACCCCGCGCCGGTCGACGGCGGCTTCCTGCTGCGCGTCTCCGACGAACCGCTTCCGTGGAGCCTCAGCCTGTTCGGCTGCCAGACCCGCTGCGACGACATCCAGTACAACGCCGTCTTCACCGGCCCGATCACCGAGGCCCAGGTCACCGCCTGGAATCGTGACAACCGCTATCTGAAGGCGGTCTGGGTCGCCCCCGCCACGGCGGGCGCCGACGCCACCATCCTGGCCCAGTACGATGTCCTGCTGCTGGCCGACGGAAACACCCAGCTGCAGGAGCCGACCTACATCTGGCTCCAACTCCTGACCCAGTTCGCCCGCACCCTGTTCCAGAGCGTCGCTCCGGCGGCTCCCGCGGCGCCTTCGCCGGGTCAGTGATTGAGGGATTGTGAGAGCGGGCTCGGTCATGATCGAGGACGCTCCGTCCCCCGCCTGCGGCACACGTCCCGGCGACCCGGGCTGAGTCGCGATCAAACCGAACGGAAGGGGCCGCGAATTATTGTCGCGGCCCTTTTTCATCGGGACGCGCTCGAACGATCCGGCTCCAGACAAAGCGGGGGGCGCGGACTCGCATACCGCGAACGGCCCGCGCCGAACGCCCTTTCTCACGCATTCATCTGTCTGTCAGGTGCTCAACACTACCTTGGGGCGTTAAGGATGAACGTGGTCCCGGCGCCTCGAAAGCCGCGTGAAGAATCAAGGCTCTGGACGGCCACGACCTAACGGACTTAGCTGTCTCCGGGAGGGGTCGCGGAATGCCGGAAAGGTTGACGAAACGGCAGGAAGAATGCCTGCGCCTGTCGGCGACCATGACCGACAAGGAGATCGCGCGCGCGCTCGGCATCTCCGAAAACACCGTCGACAAACACTTCCGCGAAATCCTCCGGAAGTTCGGGGTCAACACGCGAAAAGCCGCCTTGCGCCTACTGGCGTCTGACGCGTCATACGCGACGGACGCCATACCGCCCGGCCCTTTTTCAACGCCAGATCGCGGGGTCGATGCGGACCGGGTCGCCGGTTCCCTCGCCTCCACTGTCCCGGCCGACCGCAGCCTCTACGGAGTCTACAGCCGACTGGGACGGTGGCGGACGCCAGGATCTCTGCGCGTCCGGACCTTCGCCATCTTCGGATGGGCCATGGTCGGGCTGATCCTGCTGACCATCCTTACGGGGCTGGTCGGTCTGGTCTTCGGGGGAACGGATCCTTTCGCACCGACAGGTGGCAATCCCTGACCCTGAAGGATCTCATGAACATCGCTCAGAAGCCCGACCAGTACGCCAGCGCCGTCGCGCTGGATCTGCGGGAAGCCGAACACATGATCGACGCGGCCGGCGCCCGGCTGGCCGACATGATCTCCCACGCCCTGTCCGGCCGCATGAGCGCCGGCCTGGCCGCCGGCGCCGGTCACCGGGCGTTCAGCGCCGCCGCCAAGGCGCTGCACACCCTGACCGAAGCCCGCGGCGAGCTGGTCGAGGCCCATGGCCACGCCCTGCGCGACGCGCGCCGCATGGGGCTGAACCACACCCTGCTGATCCCGGGCGAGACCAAGCCCCAGGACGGCGAGGTGCTGACGCCCAATCCGAAACCGACCGGCCGTCTGGCCACGGTCTGACGATCAGCCCCGCGTGACCACAATCGTGATCATCGCCATCACCCTCGCGGGTGTGCTGGCCCTGTTCCGCTTCGGCGGATGGGAAGAGCGCGCCGTCGGCGTGATGGTTCTGGCCCTGCTGATCCTCATTCGCGTCGTGGAGCCGATCCAGATCGGCACCCTGCGCGCCGGAGTGGCGGGACTGGAGATCGCCTTCCTGTTCGCGATCCTGTGGCTGACCTATGTCCGTGATCGCTGGTGGCTGACCGCCCTGGCCGGCTTCCAGCTGATCTCGGTCCTGACCCACGTCGTACCCGTGCTGGCCGCCGGCCGGCACTTCGCATGGACCGCCATCACCATCCGCCTGGAGGTGTGGCTACTGATCTGTATCACTTTCTTCGTCGGCGCCTGGGAAGCCTGGGCCGCTCGACGCTTTGCCCGGGAGGGCGGGTTTCATGACCAAGACAAACATCGATCAAGCCTGGTCGATCTGGACGCAATCCAGCGGCCCTGACACCAGCGACGAGGTCCGGCGCGCCCGCGCCGAGGCCCAGATCCTCGACCAGAAACCGGAGACGCCCAAGCACGCGGCGATGATCCTGGAAGTGCTCCAGGACAATCTGCGCGCCGGCAGCCGGACGGACGACCGGGACCTGGGCGCCCTGGCCCGGCTGACCGCCTTCATGCGGCGCCTGGACCAGGACCCGCGCGTCGCCGGCTGAGGTTCAGTCCGTAAGGTCGGCCGGCAGGATCTGGCTGGACAGCAGGGTCTCCATGCCCCGCCAGTGATCCGGTCCCTGCCGCTCGACCCAGGCCTGAACCACGTCGCGGCCCAGGCCGTAGTTGATGATGTAGCTGCGGTAGGTGTCGATGAAGCGCAGCCGCTGGGTCGCCTTGGCGCGGTCGGCGAGACTGTATTTCATCAGCCGCTCGATGCTCTCGTCGCGGCTGACCCGTCCGGCCAGATAGTCGTCGGCGATGGTGTATTCGGCGCGGGCCAGGCGGCGGGTCAACGCGCCCAGCCGGGCCTTCTTCTCCGCCGTCGCCGGGTCCAGGCCGGCCAGGGGGAACAGCACCTCGCGCTCGAAACGGGTTCCCTCGCTGCCGGGGAAAGCCAGGTCGATGCCGTAGTTGGCGCTGCCCTCGGCGACGAAGGACATGGGGCTGAACAGCGGATAGACGCTCATCTCCACCCAGCCGCGGTCGCGCACGAAGGTCTGTTCCAGCAGGGCGTTATAGACGTGATGGCCGGGATAGCCCTCGTGGCAGCCCAGATCGATGGCGCGCTCGGTGTAGATCGGGAAGTCGGCGTTGATCTCGATCTTGGACTGCGAATTGCCTTGGTAATAATTATAGCCGGACCACGGCTTGTCGCCGACGAAGGCCAGGGTGAAGTTCTCGTTCGCGGGCAGGCGGATGTGACGGGCGGTCCGCGCGCGGCACTCGGCGATGGCGGCGTCCATGACGGCCTGCAGCCGATCCTTCGGAATGACGTAGTGCGATTTGAACTCGGTCACCCGGTCCGACAGGGCCCCCGGACCGGGAAGCAGGGCGTCGATCTCGGCCAGCACCGTGTCATAGTCCGACAGGGGCTTCAGCTCGGGCCGCACGCCGAACAGGGCGAAGGCCTCGTCGGCGAAGCTCATCTTCTCACCCGACAGCATGCGCAGGCGGGCCGAAGCCGCCGAAACGTGGGCCAGCAGATAGGCCTTGCGCTGGACGGTCATGGCTTCCGCGCCGGTCGTGGAGATGGCGTTCAGACGATCGGTCAGCGTCGCGGCGCCCTGGATCAGCTGCGGCACGGTGCGCGGATTGGCGTGCGCCGCCGCCTGCCACTCGGCCGGGCCGTAGTAGGCGTCGACATAGCCGGGCTCGCGCTCGCCGATCTCCAGGATCAGGGCGACATAGTCGCGGGCCACCGCGTCCAGGGTGTCGCCCCCGGGTCCGGTCGGCGGAGCTGACGGCGCGGTGGCGCAGGCCCCCACGAGACAGAGCAGGGCGAGAATGAGGGCGCGCATCGGAACCTCCCGTCGATGAAGCGGCGGCAGGCTAGACCATTTTTGCTTCAGGGCGACCCGCCCTGAATCCAAAAAATGGTCCAGCATCATCCGGGAGCGAAATCTGAGCTGCACGGGACCGATGTCCCGCACCGCCGATTTCGCCCTAGGCCCGCGGCGCCGTCCGGCCAAGAGCGGTCATGCTTTCGGGATTGAGGGCGGGCCGCTCATCCTGTAGAGGCCTTGCCTCCGGCGTTCTCGCCGCCAGACGCACCCGTAGCTCAGCTGGATAGAGTACTGCCCTCCGAAGGCAGGGGTCAGAGGTTCGAATCCTCTCGGGTGCGCCATTTTCCCTTTCGAACATCCGCTCGCCCCGTTCGGCTAGCTCCTCTCTGTCTCGATCAGCCGATCACGGACGTCGAGAGGCGCGGCTTCGGCCCAGGTCAGGAGCTTGTCGAGCACCGGGCAGAGCGACTGGCCCCATTCCGTAAGGTGATACTCGACCTTGGGCGGGACCTGGGGATGGACGATCCGGGCCACCACTCCGTCAAGTTCGAGCTGTCGCAGTTGCTGGATCAGCATCTTCTGCGACACGCCCGGTATCGCCCGTTCCAGCTCCGAGAACCGGCGGACGTTCGACCCGAAGAGCTGGAACAGGATCACCAGCTTCCATCGCCCCTCCAGAATCCGGATGACGTTCTGCGCGCTCGAAGCCGCCGTCCACGGCGTGTAGTCGATGCGCTCACCTTCAGGTGAGTACCTTACTTTTTCGTCCGTACTTGCCATCTTCGCAGCTTATTTCCAGTTTGGGTCCCAGGCAACCACCTGAACCGGAGAGCCACATGGCCACCGCCCTTCCCAAGCCCATAGCCGACTATGTCGCGGCTAATGCCCGCCTCGATCCTGAGGGAATGTTGCGGCCATTCGCCCCCGACGGCGTCGTGCAAGACGACGGCGGAGAGCACCGAGGTCATGCCGAACTCCGGACCTGGATCCAGGACGCGACTATCGCCGCCCGGGCGATCTTCACCCCTGAAACGCATCGCGAGGAGAATGGCCAGGTGGTCGTCGACGGCGTGACCACCGGCGACTTCAAGGGCAGTCCGCTACGGTTCACCCTGCGCTTTACGCTTAAGGGCGACGTCATCCGCGCCTTGGAGATCGGATGACCATGCCCCGTCCGGATCCCACCGAGTTCGAAGGCCGACGCATCCTCGTCACCGCCGGCACCAAGGGCGCCGGCCGGGCGACCGTGCAGCGCTTCCTGGCCGGCGGCGCCCGCGTGATCACCGCCGCCCGCGCCACGCCGGACAGCCTCGACGGAGTCGAGTTCATCCAGGCCGATCTGGCGGCGCCTGACGGTTGCGAGACCCTGGCCGACGCGGCCATGAGCCGGCTGGGCGGCGTCGATGTCCTGGTTCACGTCGTGGGCGGGTCGTCATCGCCGGCAGGCGGCTTTTCGGCCCTGACCGACGACCACTGGCGGGCAGAGTTCGATATCAACCTGATGCCGGCGGTTCGCCTTGATCGCCTGCTGGTCCCGCAGATGATCGCGCGCGGCTCCGGAGCCGTCGTCCACGTCTCATCGATCCAGGGGCGGCTGCCGCTGCCTGACTCCACCACAGCCTACGCCGCGGCCAAGGCGGCGCTGACAACCTACAGCAAGGCGCTGTCCAAGGAGGTTGGCCCGAAAGGCGTGCGGGTCAATGTCGTCTCCCCCGGCTGGATCATGACCGAGGCGTCGGGGCGACTGCTCGAACGGATCGCCGAGGGTACGGGCGGCACGATCGAGGACGCCCGACAGAGCGTGCTCGCGGGCCTGGGTGGCATCCCGCTGGGTCGCCCCGCCGAGCCCGAAGAGATCGCCGAGCTGATCGCCTTCCTCGCCTCGGACCGGGCGTCGTCCATCCACGGTGGCGACTACGTCATCGACGGAGGGACCATACCGACGGTTTGACGTCGTGGACGCCCCATCGATCCGACAGAAGTCAGGCTTGCGACGCCGCTCGCCGCCCAGGGTCACAGCTGATCTTCCATTGGAACGGGCCCGGAGCGGGCGGTCATGACGGCATCCATTCCTGCGATACGGCACAACCTATATCGCGACAACTATTCGCTTGACAACAAACCCGCCCTCATCGATACATTCATTTATCGCGATAAGAGTTGTCGCGGGACTTTCTTCCCCGCGCGGTCAGCGCCGCTCACACCATCGACAGGAGACCACCATGATCACGTTCCGCAACATCCTCCTCGCCGCCGTCGGCGCCGCCAGCATCGGCGGAGCCGCCCAGGCCCAGTCCGTTCAACACATCCCCGTGGATCAAAGCGTCCGCAACGTCGTGCTGGTGCACGGCGCCTTCGCCGACGGCTCCGGCTGGCGCGGGGTCTATGATGACCTCACCGCCCGAGGCTACCGAGTGACGATCGTCCAGAACCCGTTGACCTCGCTGGCCGACGACGTGGCGGCGACGCGGCGCGCCATCGCCCGCCAGGAGGGCGGCGTCATCCTGGTCGGCCATTCCTGGGGCGGCGTGGTGATCACCGAGGCGGGCGTGGACGACAAGGTGAAGGGTCTGGTCTATGTCTCGGCCCTGACCCCGGACGTGGGCGAGACGGCCGGCGACCAGTACGAAGGCTTTGGCATCCCCTCGACCTTCGTCATCGACACCCAGGCCGATGGCTTCGGCTTCATCAACCCCGAGCGCTTCCAGGAAGGCTTCGCCGCTGACGTGAATGACGCGGACGCCGCCTTCATGCGCGACTCTCAGGTGCCGATCGCAATGTCGGTCTTTGGAACGCCGGTGACCCAGGCCGCTTGGAGAACACGTCCGAGCTGGTTCATCGTCGCCACGGAGGACGCGGCAATCGCCCCGGCCATGCTTCGCCAGCAGGCGCGCAAGATCGGCGCCGAAGTGCGTGAGATCGAGGCCAGCCACGTTCCGATGGTGTCCCGGCCGCACGAGGTCGCCGACGTGATCGATCAGGCGGCGCGGAGCACTGGCCGCAATCAGTAAACCGAGGGCACGGGCGGAGCGCCAAGCTCCGCCCGTTTCCGACTCCGCCTTGCTGCGACCAACTGAACCTTGATCAGTTGCGGTAATCGGGGTCAGTGTGGCGCCAGACCAGACCGCGCAAAGCGGCGGACCCGACCAGGAAGCGCCAGATGACCGAAACCACCACACGCCCGTGGCCCGCCCTGCCCCTGGCCCACGCGACCGCCGCCCTGACCGCGCCGGGCTCGCCGTTCGAGGTCGTCGACGCCGTGATCGAGGGGCGGCCCTACAAGATCTGGAAGAACGCGCCGCCGACGCTGCTGCACAGCTTCATGGCCGGACGCCAGTGGGGCGGGCGAACCTTCATCGTCTACGGCGACGAACGGGTGTCGTACGAGGCCTTCGCACGCGCCACCCTGGCGCTGGCCGCGGACCTGAAGGCGCGCGGGCTGAAGAAGGGCGACCGGGTCGCCATCGCCATGCGCAACCTGCCGGAATGGCCCGTGGCCTTCTTCGCCGCCGCCCTGTGCGGCGCCGTCGCCACGCCGCTGAACGCCTGGTGGACCGGGGCGGAGCTGGCCTACGGACTGGCGGACTCGGGCAGCACGGTCGCCATCGTCGACATCGAGCGGCTGGAACGGATCGCGCCCCACCTGCCGGAGCTGACGGCCTTGGCCGACGTGCTGGTCTGCCGCGGAACCGAGGCGGTCGGCGATCCGCGCGTGCGCCGGCTGGAGGCCGTCATCGGCGCCCCGGCGACGTGGGCGGATCTGCCGGCGGGCGAGATGCCCGGCGTGCCGCTGGACCCCGAGGATCCGGCGGCGATCTTCTACACCTCCGGCACCACCGGCTTCCCCAAGGGGGCGCTGGGCACCCATCGCAACGCCGGCTGCGGCGCGGTGGCGGGGCTGTATTCCTATGTCCGCAGCTTCGTGCGCCGGGGCGAGGCGCCGCCGACGCCGGACCCGGCGGCCCCGGCCAAGGTCGGACTGGTGTCCATTCCCTTCTTCCACACGACCGGCTGCAACGCCCTGCTGCTGCCCGCGCTGGTGACGGGGCAGACGCTGGTCTGCCAGCGCCGGTTCGACGCCGCCGAGGCGCTGATGCTGATCGAGCGGGAGAAGATCAACCTGATCGGCGGGGTGCCGACGGTGGCGATCCAGCTGCTGCAGCATCCGGACCGGGACAAGTACGACCTGTCCTCGCTGGAGACCGTGACCTACGGCGGGGCGGCGGCGCCGACGGACCTGGTGCGCCAGATCGCCGACCGGACCAGCGCCTCGCCGGGATCGGGCTGGGGCATGACCGAGACCTCGGCCACCCACACCCATCATTTCGGCGAGGACTACGTCAACCGCCCCGACAGCTGTGGCCCGGCCATGCCGGTCAGCGCGATCAAGGTGGTCGGTTCGGACGGCGCGGACCTGCCGGCGGGCGAGGTCGGCGAGCTGCTGGCCTATGGGCCCAATGTGGTCAAGGGCTACTGGAACCGGCCGGAGGAGACCGCCGCGACCTTCGTCGACGGCTGGGTGCGCACCGGCGACTTGGCGCGGATCGATGAGGAGGGCTTCTGCTTCATCGTCGATCGCAAGAAGGACATCATCATCCGCGGCGGCGAGAACATCTACTGCCAGGAGGTCGAGGCGGTGCTGTTCGACCACCCGGCGGTGGCCGAGGCCGCGCTGATCGCCCGGCCGCATCCGGTGCTGGGCGAGGAGCCGGTGGCCGTGGTCTCGCTGGCGCCCGGCCAAACGGTGGACGCGGCGACGCTGAAGGCGCTGACTGCGGCGCGGCTGGCGGCGTTCAAGACGCCGGTGGAGATCTTCGTGATCGACGGCCCCCTGCCCCGCAACGCGGCGGGCAAGGTGGTCAAGGCCGAGCTGAAGGCGCGGTTCGGATAGTAAATTTCCCTCCCCTCATGGGGAGGGAGAAAACTGGCCTCACGCCGCCGCCGTGAACGCGCCCAGCACACTGCGGAGCCCCGCCAGCAGGATGTCGGACTCGGCCCCGGCCTTGCAGCCGCCCGTATGGATCAGGCGCAGAGCCTTCACATGCACCTCGACCGCCGGCCAGTTCCACGGCGCGGGCGCGCGCATGCGGTCGCTGAGGTCGCACAGGCTGTAGCCGGCGCTGTACAGCGGTCCGGTGTCGAAGAAGCCGGCCAGGTCGACCAGGGCGGCGGCCAGCACATAGACCCGTTCCCGGCCCTCCGGCGCGGCGGCCGCGCACAGATCCTCCAGCTGGCCGATCAGGCGGCCGAGGTCGGCCATGATGTCGGCCTTGTGGCTCTGCAGGCCGGCCTCGGCCAGGCGCTGGGCGTCGGCGATGGTGCGACCGCCCGGCCGTTCCAGCTGCTTCGCCAGCGAGCTCTTGATCTTCGTCGTGCGCACTTGGGTCACAGGGCCACCCGCATGGGTTTCATCAGCATGTCGATATCGGACTGATCCATGTTCGCCTCGGCCGGTTCGCCCACGTGGGTGGACAGGTCGCCGGCGCGGCGGCCGGGCTCGCCGAGCGGCGGGCCGAAATTGCGCACCCGGCGGTCGGGGCCGACGTAGGTCTCGCACTCCACGAACTCGCGCTCGTCGCCGCCCAGCCACAGGATCCGGCGCAGCAGCACCGTCGGGGTCAGGGGCTTGGCGACCACGAAGCTGGCGCCGCAGTCGCGGCTCTTCTGGATGCTGGACTGGGCCGCGTGGCCGGTCAGCATGATCACCGGCGTGTGGCGGGTCGGCGCGGGGGTCTCGCGGCGCAGCCAGCGGGTGAAGTCATAGCCGTCCATCTCGGGCATCGAGCAGTCGACCAGGATCAGGTCGACGGCGCGGCGCTTGACGATCTCGGCCGCCTCGGCCGCGCTCTCGCACTTGATCTGCTCCTTCACGCCGAAGCCGTGGAAGATCGAGCTGAGCATATCCAGCGACTTGGGATTGTCGTCGATCAGCAGGACCGTCGAGTGCTCGAGGTTGACCCGGGTGTTGGCGGCGGACTGGGAGGAAGCGGCGGACATGGGATCAGTCGAACAGCAGGACATCGCCCGAGGCGGGCGGCGGGTGGGCGGCGACAGCGGGCGACGCAGGCGTCTCGCCCTTCAGTCGGCCGGCCACATCGGCCAGCAGGACGGTGGAGACGGCGTCGGCCGAGGTCTGGCCATCGGACAGGCCGTGCAGGACGCCCGCCACGGCGTCGAGGCGCTGGATCAGCACGTCCAGCGCCTGGGCGTCGGTCAGGGCCTCGGCCCGGTCCTCGGCGGGAAGGCGGCGCACCAGGTCGGAAACGAGGGTGGACATGCGGTCCACGCCCGCGCGGACGTCGCCGATCTCGGCGGCCAGGGCGGCCAGCAGGGCGGGCGCGTCCGCGGGCATCAGAACAGCTCCAGTTCGCCGCCGGCGACCACCGGCGGAAGAATGGGCGCGGGACGCGTCGGGACGGTGGCGGCGTCGGTCACGCCGCGCTGCAGGGCGCGACCGCTGACGGGCCAATAGTGCAGCCGGCGTCCGCCGGCGCCGCGCAGGCTGCCGCCGATGACGCGGATGCCTTCGTCGCGCAGGAAGCGTTCGGCGAAGTCGGCGTTGGCCATGCCCACGTCGCGCAGGCTGTCGAACATGCGGCCGCCGCCGAACAGCTTGGCCTCCAGCCGCTCGCGGCGAGCGCCCGCCTTGATCAGCTCGTTGATCAGCAGCTCCATCGCATAGGCGCCGTAACGGCGGCCAGCGTCGGTCCCGGCGCCCGCGCCGTCCGGCAGCAGGAAGTGGTTCATGCCGCCGACGCCGGCCACCGGATCGGTCAGGCAGGCGGCGACGCAGGAGCCCAGCACCGTGGTCAGCATGACCGACGGATCGGCCGTCACATGGTGCTCGCCCTGGCCGACGTGGATGCGGATCTCGCCGCGGTCCGAAGACTGGGCGGGGGTCATGTCAGGGGTCCGAACACGCCTTCCAGCTTCTCTTTCAGCTGGGCGACGGTGAAGGGTTTGACCAGGTAGTTGTTGACGCCGAACTGGACCGCGCGCTGGACCAGTTCGCGGTCGGCGCGGCCGGTCAGCATGATGAAGGCCGTGGTCTGGATCGGCGGGTGGGCGCGGATGGCGCGCAGCAGGCCCAGGCCGTCCAGGTTCGGCATGTTGAAGTCCGAGATCACCAGATGGACGGGCTTGGTCACGACCTCCCGCAGGGCGATCTCGCCGTCCGCGGCCTCACGGATTTCGCGCACGCCGAGCTGCTGCAGGCTGTTGCGGACCAGCGAACGCATCGTCAGCTGGTCATCAACCACAAGGACATTCAGGGCGGCGGCGGAGGGCATGCGGAATCCTTCAGGCGGCAGGCGTTACGGCGCGGGGGGACGCGGCGCAGAGGTCGAGAATGGCGGGACGGAGGCGGTGAAGCGGGAGCTGGCGCTCGACGGCCCCGATCTCATGGGCGGCGCGCGGCATGCCGTAGACGACCGAGGAATTCTCGTCCTGGCCCAGCGTCCGGGCTCCGGCGGCGCGCATGGCCAGCAGGCCCTGGGCCCCGTCCTTGCCCATGCCGGTGAGGATGACGCCGGTCATGGGACGGCCCAGGCGGGCGACCGAGTGGAACAGGACATCGACCGACGGACGGTGGCCGTTGACGGTCTCGCTGCGCACCAGGCGGCAACGCGGGGAGGCGCCGGAGACTTCCAGATGAGCCTCGCCGCCGGGAGCGATGTAGACGTGGCCGGGTTTCACCGGCGCGCCGTCCTCGGCCTCGGAGACGGTCGGGGCGCAGACCTTGTCCAGGCGGGCGGCGAAGCTCTTGGTGAAGGTCGCCGGCATGTGCTGGGTGATGACCGTGGCCGGGCAGTCGGCGGGGAAGCCCTGCAGGATGGTCAGCAGCGCCTCGACGCCGCCGGTCGAGGCGCCGATGGCCAGGACATGGTTCGGATCCGGACGATAGTCGGTGTCGACCGGCGGCGGCGCCGCGGGCGCGTCGCCCCGAGCGCGGACGCGCGAGCGGCCGGCGGTCTTCACCTTGGTCGCCAGCTCGGCGAAGGCGGTGGCGGCGGGAGTGCCGTCCATGGGTTTCCCGATCGCGTCGACCGCGCCCATTTCCAGGGCCGCGACGGTCGTCTCGGCCCCGGCCTGGGTCAGGGTCGAGACCATGACCACCGGCATCGGCCGCAGGCGCATGATCTTCTCGAGGAACTCCAGCCCATTCATGTTGGGCATCTCGACGTCGAGGGTGATGACGTCCGGGTTCAGCCGCTTGATCGCCTCGCGGGCCTCGAGCGGATCGGCGGCCGAGCCGACGACCTCGATCTCGGGATCGCGGCGCAGGGCGGCCGTCAGCAGCCCCCGCATGGTGGGGCTGTCGTCGACGACCAGGACGGTGACCGGACGGCTCATGCGGCGGTCCCGAGCTGGTAGGTGGTCAGGCCGCTGGTCTGCAGGCGGGACATCGCCGCGCCGGCGACCCGTTCGGAGTGGCCGATGTAGAGGGTGGCGCCCGGGTTCATCAGCGGGGTGAAGCGGTTCCAGACCTTCTCCTGCGTGGCGTCATCGAAATAGATGACCACGTTGCGGCAGAAGATGACGTCGAACTTGCCCTTCATCGGCCAGTCGCCGATCAGGTTCAGCTCCTTGAACGACACCAGACGCTTCAGCTGGGCCCCGGCGGTCCAGTTTCCGCGGTCGGCGCGGTCGAAATATTTGCGCCACAGGGTGACGGGCGCCGGCTCCAGGGCCTCTTCGGAATAGGTCCCGTCGTGGCCCTGGGCGACCATGTTGGGGTCGATGTCGGTGGCCAGGATCTTCACGTCCAGCTCGGCCGCCTCGGGCAGGGTCTGCAGGACGGTCAGGGCCATCGAATAGGGCTCCTGCCCGTTCGAACAGGCGGCCGACCACAGCCGGACCCGGCCGCCGGCGCGGGCGCGCTCGGCCAGGCGGGGCATCACCTTGTCCCGGAGATGATCGAAATGGTGCGGCTCGCGGTAGAAGCGGGTGACGTTGGTGGTCAGGGCCGCGGTCATCAGCTGGCGCTCGTCCACCCCGTCCACGCCGTCGATCAGGGCGCAATACTCACGGAAGCTGCGCAGGCCGAGCACGCGCAGGCGCTTGGCCAGGCGCGAATAGACCAGCGCGGCCTTGCCCTCGCCCAGCGCGATGCCGGCGTAGGAATGCAGGGTGTGGGCGATGTGGCGGAAGTCTTCCGGCGTGAGGACGAACTCGCCCTCCACCATCGACGACGCCCCGGCGGCGGACGTCATGCGGCTTCGGCTTCCGTTTCCGGCAGGATCATGTCCAGCTCGATCAGGCTGATCATGCGGCCTTCCAGGGCGAAGATGCCCTTCACGAAGGTGCGCACGTCGTCGCTGGCCACGTCGGGGGTCGGCTGCACGGCGCCGTCGGTCAGCTGGATGATGTCCGAGACGGCGTCGACCAGCAGGCCCACGGTGCGGCCGCCGATGTGGGCCACCATGATGACATGGCGCGCGGTCGGGTCCGAGGTGCTGAGGCCGAAGCGGGCGCCCAGATCGACGATGGGCAGCACGGCCCCGCGCAGGTTGATGACACCCTTCATATAGCCGGGGGACCGGGGCAGCGGGGTGGCGGGGGTCCAGCCGCGGATCTCGCGCACCGACATGATGTCGACGCAGAATTCCTGCTCGCCGATACGGAAGGCGATCAGTTCACGGACAGCGGCGTTGGTTTGCACTTCGGTCATGGATCAGCTCGCGAGCTTGAGTTCGGGACCCGCCGCGCGGCGACGGGCGTTGGCGACGATGGCGTCCACATCGAGGATCAGGGCGACGCGGCCGTCGCCGAGAATGGTGGCGGCGGCGACCCCGGGGACCTGCTGGTAGTTGGTCTCCAGGCTCTTGATGACGACCTGTCGCTGGCCCTGGATGGCGTCGACCATCAGGGCGGCGCGGGCGCCGGATTCGGTTTCGACGACCAGGGCCACACCCTGACCGGGCGGGACCGGCGTGTCCCGGAAGCCCATGACCTGGGCCACGTCGACCAGCGGCACGAAGCTGTCGCGGAAGCGGATGACCGCGTCGCGGCCGCCGACGTAATGCACGTCCTCGGCGCGGGGGGTCAGGCTCTCGACGATATTGGTCAGCGGGGCGACCAGGGTCTGTTCGGCGGCGCCGACGACCATGCCGTCCAGCACGGCCAGCGTCAGCGGCAGGCTGAGGGTGAAGGTCGAGCCCTTGCCCGGGATCGAGCTGATGGAGATTCGGCCGCCCAGCGCTTGGATGGAGCGCTTGACCACATCCATGCCCACGCCGCGGCCCGAAACGTCCGTGATCGTCTCGGCGGTCGAGAAGCCGGGCAGGAAGATCAGGTTGTCGACCTCCTCGTCGGTCAGGACGGCGTCCTCGGCGATCAGGCCGCGGCTGACGGCGATGCCCCTGACGCGTTCGCGGTTGATGCCGCGGCCGTCGTCGCTGATCTCGATGACGATGCGGCCCGAGCGGTGCAGGGCGGCGAGGTGGACCACGCCCTCGGGGCTCTTGCCGGCGGCCTCGCGGTCCGCGGGCGTCTCCAGCCCGTGATCGATGGCGTTGCGCAGCATGTGGGTGATCGGCTCGGCCAGGCGTTCGACCACGGTCTTGTCGACCTCGGTGTCCTCGCCGGCGGTGACCAGCTTGACCCGCTTGCCGGTCATGTCGGCGACTTCGCGGACCAGGCGCGGCATGCGCTGGAACACCGATTTCACCGGCTGGGCCCGGATAGCCATGACGCTGTCCTGGATCTCGCGGGTCAGCAGCTCCAGGTCTTCCAGACCCATGAGCACGCCCGAGGAGCGCGTGAGGCCGCTTTCGGCGACGCGCTGGGCCAGCATGGCCTGCTGGATGACCAGTTCGCCGACGACGTTGATCAGGCGGTCGACGCGGTCCAGGTCGACGCGGATGGTGACGGGGGCCACCGCCGGCGGAGCGGACGGCGCGTTGGCGGCGGCGGGCGCGGCGACCGGCGGGGCGGCCGGAGCGGCGGCCAGGGGCGCGACGGGCGCGGCCTGGGCCACCGGCGCGGGCGCGGGGTCGGCGGCGCGGGCCAGCAGGGCTGCGATGTCTAGATCAGCAGCGGCGGCCGGCGCCGCCAGTTCGGGCAGGGCGGGCAGCTGGGGCAGGTCATCCACGACCGGAGCGTCGCCCAGCGGCGTGATGCTGAGGTCGCAGTCGCTCTCGACGAAATCAAACACCTCTCGCACGGCGGTCTCCTCGACAGCGGCAGTCAGGTCGATGGTCCAGATGAGGTGGTTGTCTTCGGCGATCAGCGCGTCGAGCGCCGGAACGGCGCTGTCGTCCAGCGTGACCGAGATCGGTCCCAGACGGCCCAGTTCGCGCAGCAGCAGGCCGGTCTCGTTGGCGTTGGCGTACATGGCGCCGTGCGGCCGGAAGACCACGCGCCAGCCGGAGGCGGCGGAGGCCGGCGCGGCCAGCGGCGGCAGGTCGAGCGACGGCAGGTCCAACGACGGCAGATCCAGCGACGGCAGGCCGACGGTCAGGGGAACGAAGCCGAAATCGTCGTCCTCGTCCTCGGCGGCGGCGTCGGGAACCGAGGCCTCGCCGTGGGTCAGGACCTCCATCTCGGCGACCAGGCCGGCGGAGCGGACCTCGTCGACCTCGGGGATACGTCCCTGCGCGGCCGCAATGTGGTCGGCCAGCACGTCGGAGGCGCGCAGCAGGGTGCGGACGGTGATGTCGTCGCACTCCTTACGTCCCGCGCGCAGCTCATCCATCAGCGTCTCGAAGACATGGGCGAACCGGACCAGCGCCTCCAGCCCGAAGGCCCCGGCGCCGCCCTTGACCGAGTGAACGGCCCGGAAGACGGCGTTGATGGTCTCGTTGTCGGTCTGACCCGACTCGAGCACCAGCAGCTTGGCCTCCAGGTCGGCGAGCAGCTCGTCGCATTCCTGGAAGAAGGTCGCCTTGATCGCTTCGAACGCGTCCACGTTTACCTCTGCCTCAGGCGGCGACGCGGCGGACGGCGTCCACCAGCTTCACCGGGTCGAAGGGTTTGACGATCCAGCCCGTCGCGCCGGCGGCGCGGGCGCGGGCCTTCTTCTCGGCGTCGCTCTCGGTGGTCAGCACCAGCACCGGGGTGTGGCGGTGGTTCGGATCGGCGCGCACGCCCTCGATGACGCCGAAGCCGTCCATCCGGGGCATGTTGATGTCGGTGATGATGATGTCCGCGCCGTTGGCGGCGAGGACCTCCAGGCCGTCAACGCCGTCGACGGCCTGGATGACGCGGTAACCCGCCTCCTCCAGAGCCATCAGCAGCATGTCGCGCATGGTGCGGGAATCGTCGACGGTCAGAACGGTCTTGGTCACGCGGGAGCTCCCAGAGGAACGGTGTCGAAGGCGGCCGCGCCGAACGCGGCCCACTGGTCGGAGAAGACGGCGCCGTCGCCGGTCGTCACGGTCAGGGGCTGACCGTCAGCCGCCCACAGGGCGCGGGCCGACAGCAGAACCTGAAGGCACAGGCCGCCCAGACGCTCGACCGCCGAGGCGTCGAGGGTCACGGGCTGGCCGCGAACGGCCAGCAGGTCGGCCTGCAGGGGCCCCGCCGCGCGGATGTCGAGCACGGCGGGAAGGACGAGGGAGTGACCGGCGACGTCGCTCATCAGAACTCCTCCCAGCCGTCCTCGACGGCCTGCGGCTTGAGGGCGGCGCCGCCGCGTCCCGTGGCCCGCATCTGCGGAACCGGGGCGTGGGCGTGGGAGCGCGGAGCCGGCGCCGGGGCGCGCGTCTGGACGCTGCCGTCGCCGATGCGGAAGCGCGACACCGAGTTGGCCAGGCTTTCGGCTTCCTGCGACAGCGAGTGGCTGGCGGCGGTCGATTCCTCGACCATGGCGGCGTTCTGCTGGGTCACCTGATCCATCTGGTTGACGGCGGTGTTGACCTGCTGGAGGCCGGTGGCCTGCTCCTGCGCCGAGGCGGCGATTTCGGAGACCAGGCTGTCAATCTCGGCGACGCGGCCGACGATGCGTTGCAGGGCTTCGCCGGTCTGGCCGACCAGTTGCACGCCCGAAGCCACCTGGTTGGTCGAGGCCGAGATCAGGGTCTTGATCTCCTTGGCCGCTTCCGCCGAACGCTGGGCCAGGGCCCGGACCTCGGAGGCGACGACCGCGAAGCCGCGGCCGGCGTCGCCGGCGCGGGCGGCTTCAACGCCCGCGTTCAGGGCCAGCAGGTTGGTCTGGAAGGCGATTTCGTCGATCACGCCGATGATCTGGCTGATCTGCTGCGCCGAGCGTTCGATGGCGCTCATGGCCTCGACGGCGTCGCGAACCACGATGCCCGAGGTCTCGGCGTCGCCGCGCGCACCCTGGACCACGCTGGAGGCCTGACGGGCGCCCGAGGCGGTCTTGTTGACGGTGGCGGTGATCTGATCCAGCGCGGCGGCCGTTTCCTCAAGCGAGGCGGCCTGCTGTTCGGTGCGGCGCGACAGGTCGTCGGCGGCGTGGCTGATCTCGCCCGAACCCGACCGGATGGCCGACACGTTGGAGACGACCACCGACATGGCGTCCTTCAGCTGGGCCATGGCCGCGTTGAAGTCGGACTGCAGCTTCACATAGTCGGTCGGGAAGGTCTGGGTCAGGCGATAGGTCAGATCGCCGGCGCTGAGCTTCTCCAGGCCTTCGGCCAGGGCCGTGACGACGGCGGCCTGTTCCTCGGCCGCGGCCTCGGTGGCGCTCAGGTTGCGGCGGCGCTCGATCTCGGCCTTCTCACGGGCGTCGACGGCTTCAGCCTCGACGCGGATCTTGTCGATGGCGGCGTCGCGGAAGGCGATGATCGCCTGGCCCATGGCGCCGAACTCGTCCTTGCGGGTGGCTTCCGGCACCTGCAGCGCGGTGTCGCCGCCGATCAGGCGCTTCATGTGCTCGACCATCTTCATGACCGGGCCTCCGATGCCGCGCGTCAGGGCCACCCCGACCAGCAGCGACAGGATGATGGCGGCGAGAATGCCCAGACCGAGCGTCCATTTGGCGGTGGCCATGGCCGCATCGTACTGCCCACGAACCCGCTCGAGGTCGGCGTCATTGGCGGTCTTGATGGCGTCGATGGCCTCTTCGACCGGCTCCATCACCTTGTCCGCCGAACCGTCGCGGCCGACCATGGTCAGGGCCTGCTGGCGGGTGGCCGGATTGAGCGAGAGCGCGCGGCCGCCGGTGACGACGTGGTCGTACCAGGCGTCGGCGGTCCGTTCGGCCGCGTCGATGGCGGCCAGGTTGTCGCCCGTGGCCTTCTCGCGCATCTCGGCCAGCTTGGCCTTGAACGAGTTGCGGTGGGCGGCGGCGCGTTCAACGTAGTATTCGTCGTTCGAGATCAGGAAACCGCGGAAGCTGTTTTCCTGGCGGACCATGTAGAATTCGGCCGCGGCCGTGGATCGGATCATGGCGTTCGTCGTGCTGCGCTCGGCCTGGGCCGCATCCAGCGTCCTCAGTTGCAGGTAGACGACCCCGCCCATGACGGCGATCGCCGTCAGGACGCAGGCGAAGGCCAGGAAGAGCTTCCGGCCGACGGGCAAGTTGTTCAGGAAATTCACTGGATAAGCCTCGAACGTTCGGAGTGGGATCAGAATGCGAAGGTGAGGGCGCCGACCAGTCGGCCCTCATAGGGCTCGCCCAGGTCATGCTCATCGGTGTCGTACCAACGCAGGTCGGCCGAGACGGCGTCGGTCAGCTTCTGCTTCACGCCGACGTTCCAGGCGGTGTAGTCGGCGCCGCCGTGGGCGCGGCGGGTGGCGACGGCGGCCGAAGCCTTGGTCTTGGGCGCGATTTTGTAGGCGGCCTGGGCTTCGACCCACCAGGCTTCCTTGGTCCCGGCGAAGCCGTCCGGGGTGTAGTTCACGCGAAAACGGCCGCTGACCGGACCGATGCTGCGCGACACATCCGCCTGATATTCCCAGTAGTTGGAATCCACGTTCGCCGCCGTTCCGGGCAGGTCACGGTTAAGGACGGCGAAGTCGAACTCGAAGCCGAGCGCTTCCGGCGCCCAACCCACAGTCGTGATGATCTCGGCGTCGGAACCCTGCGACAGCTCGGCGGTCGAGGCGAAAACGCTGACGTGGAAGGCGCCCTGGGCGACCTCGAACTCGCCAGACCAGGCGACCTCGCCGTTGCTCTTTCCGAGGCCTTTACCGACGTATTCGCTGGCCACGCCGACCTGCCCGCTGAATTCAGGATCGGCCGCGGCAGGGCCGGCGATGAAGAGGACAGCCGCGAAGGCCGCCGTGAAGAGGGCGCCGGTCCGGCGCACAACTTGAAGATTGAAGGAGGACATTCTTACCCCGGTTTGTTTGGGACATAATCCGGGTAACGCTAATATTCTTCGTAAACTCAACGGTACGTACAAAACCGTACGAATACGTAGGACTACGTAGTTGCTGTTTACTTTGATTGATCCTTAACCGACTTGAGAACTGCTTGCCGAGATCGCGCAGACCCTTCAAAGAAAGGTCTGTCCCGCAGCGGCCGCGCCGCTCGGCGCAAAAAATCCACCCGAGGGCTCCCCCCCAAACGCCAGACGCCCGCTTTCTCACGAGAGCGGGCCCTATACGTATTTTCCCTTATGCGGATTGTTGTTATGCCTGACTCCAGCGGAACAGAGGTTCCGGCAGAGGGAGGGGTCGATCCGATCACCGGACTCGATCTGCACGATGTGACAGGCAAGCGCTCGGCGTCGGAGATCCTGTTCTCCATGGCGACCACCCGGTCCTACCGGGGATGGCGGGCCTATCTGCTGGCGATCGGGGCCGTTCTGGCCTGTTTCGCCCTCAGGGCCGTGCTCGAGCTCTTCGGCCATTTCTACTACCTGCCGCTGGTGCCGGCGGTGGTCATCACCGCCATGCTGGCGCGCCGCGCGCCGACCGCCCTGGCCATCGCCCTGTCGATCGCGGGCAATGTCATGCTGGTGAGCCGCGAGAGCCTGGCCGACACCCTGGTCAACGCCGGCCTGTTCGTGGTCGTGGGCTGGCTGGTGGCCGAGATCTGCTGGGCTCAGCGCCGCATGCACCGCCGCTCCATGGAGCTGACCCGCACGCTGGCGGGCCGCAACGCCGTGCTGGATACGGTGCTGGCCACCGTGCCGGTGGTCATCCTGGGCCGCGAGGGCCAGATCCGCCGCCTGACTCCGGCCGCCGCCAGCCTGTTTGGGATCGACAGCTTCGAGACCGCCGACCGGTCCTTCGGAGAGCTGGTCCACGGCTTCGATCTGCAACGGCTGGACGGCAAGGCCTCCAACGGTCCGCTGGAGGCGCCGACCGGCCACTGGATCGGCCGCCGTCCCGACGGGCGGCCCCTGATCCTGAGCCTGCAGATGGGCGTCATGCCCATGGCCTCGGAGGAGGATTACGCCGCGGTCTGCATCACCGACCTGACCGAGGCGGAGATGGCCACCGAGCGGGCCCGGGATCTGGACATCCAGCTGAACCGCGTCTGGCGCCTGAACTCGCTGGGCGAGATGGCCGCCACCCTGGCGCATGAGCTGAATCAACCGCTCAGCGCCGCCACCACCTATATGCAGGCCAGCCAGCGCGACATCGAGCGGGCCGGGCTGATCGGCCAGAGCGCCGCCAGGACCCTGGACCTGGCCAAGGGGCAGGTGCTCCGGGCCGGGAGCATTATCCGGCGCATGCGGGACATGCTGGTCACCGGCACCCGTCGACTGGAGAGCGAGAGAATTTCTTCCATGATTGAGGATTTGGGTCCAGCTTTCGCCCTTATTGCCCGCGATAGGGGGGTCGAGATTCGCACAGACGTCGACGATTCCGACGATATCGTGCGAGCCGAGCGTATCCAGTTTCAACAGGCCGTGATCAACCTGGTCCGCAACGCCGCCGAGGCGGTGGCGGATCAGGCGCAATCCGTTGTGGTGATCCGCGGCCAGTCCTTGGACGGCGGAGGTTATCGGTTGACGGTTGAAGACAGCGGCCCCGGCATTCCCGGCGACGACATCGAGGCCGTCTTCCGTCCGATGACCACCACCAAGTCGTCGGGCATGGGGCTGGGCCTGTCCGTCACACGCACCATCGTCGAGAGCCACGGCGGCGCCCTGTCCGTGGGGCGCAGCGATCTGGGCGGCGCCGCCTTCTCGATTGAGTTGCCGCAGGAGACTGAAGAGGCATGAGCAACATCCGGCATTCGGTGTTCGTGATCGACGATGACGCGGCGGTCCGCGACTCCCTGCTGCACCTGCTGCGCGCCGAGGGCGTGCGGGCCCGGGGTTTCGCCAGCGGCGCCGACTTCTTCGCCAACCTGCCGGAAGACCGCTCGGCGTGCGTCATCACCGACATCCGCATGCCGGGCATGGACGGCGCAGAGGTGGTGCGCCGCCTCAGCGAGATGACCGACCGCGTCTGGCCCGTGATCGTCTTCACCGGCCACGCCGACGTGCCGATGGCGGTGCATCTGATGAAAGCCGGGGTCATCGACTTCATCGAAAAGCCTTTCGATCCCACCCGCATGATCGAGACGGTCAAGGGCGCGCTGGACCAGCTGGACCACATCTCGGCCCGGCAGGAGCAGCGGCTGGAGGTCGACCGCCGGCTGGCCACCCTGACGCCGCGCGAGCACCAGGTGTTCGACGCCCTGATCCTGGGTCGGTCGAACAAGGAGATCGCCCTGCTGCTGTCGATCAGCCCGCGCACCGTGGAGATCTTCCGCTCCAAGGTCATGGACAAGATGCAGGCCGCCAGCCTTTCCGCCCTGGTCCGCATGGGCCTGTCGGCATCGCCGCCCACCGACGCCTGACCGCTTGCGGTTCCCCGGCGGGCGGCGGATATGAGCCTGCCCTGAGGCCCGGAGCCGAACCTTGAGCCACCCTGATCTGCCGACCCGTCCCACCGGCCAGCCCGTCGGCCGGGTGATCGCCATGCCCGCCGACACCAATCCGGAAGGCGACATCTTCGGCGGCTGGCTGCTGGCCCAGATGGACCTGGCCGGCGCCACCCCGGCCTTCGAACTGGCGCAGGGCCGCTGCGCCACCATCGCCATCGACGGCATGGTCTTCCACCAGCCGGTCTCGGTCGGCGACGAGGTCTCGATCTACGCCCGGGTGATCAAGACGGGCCGGACCTCGATCCGGGTCCACGTCGAGGCCTGGAAACGGCCGCGCAACCACGCCCAAGCCGAGTCCATGCGCGTGACCGAAGGCGTCTTCACCTATGTCGCCATCGACCAGGACCGGAAGCCCCGCCCCCTGCCCGTCGCCGACAACGCGGCCGGATAACCCTACGAAACCGTCGGAAATCTTGACCTTTCGGCCCTGCGCGCCTACCTCGCGGGCATGGCCGTCCGTCGCATCCTGACCATCGACAACCCCGCCGACCTGTCGGTGCTGAAGCAGATCTCCACGCCGGTCGAGGGACCGGTGACGGATGAGCTGCGTAGCCTGATGGACGATATGCTGGACACCATGTACGCCGCGCCGGGCATCGGCCTGGCCGCGGTGCAGATCGGCGACACCCGCCGCGTCATCGTCATGGACCTGGGCGACGGCGACCCGGTCGAGGGCGACGACCCCGAGGCCCGCAAGCCCAATCCCCGCCATTTCGTGAACCCCGAGATCGTCTGGTCGTCGGAAGAGCTGTTCACCTATGAGGAGGGCTGCCTGTCGGTGCCGGAGTATTATGACGCCGTCGAACGCCCCGCCCGTGTGCGCCTGACCTACCTGAACTACGCCGGCGAGGCGGTAGAGGAAGAGGCCGAGGGCCTGTTCGCCGTCTGCATCCAGCACGAGATGGATCACCTCGAGGGCGTCCTGTTCATCGACCACCTGTCGCGGCTGAAGCGCGAGCGCGCCGTCGCCAAGGTGAAGAAGGCCGCGAGGCTCGCCGCCTGATGGCCCGTATCAAGCGCAACCGCGACCGCATCATCGACCCGCGCGGCCGTCGCCGACTGACCCGCAACGAGAAGGTCGGCGTCGCCTCGGTCGTCACCCTGGTCGGCGTCGCCGCCGTGGGCGTGATCGCCGGCGTCCTGCTGGACCGCCTGCTCGACTTCGACGACGCGCTGGACGCGGGCGGCGAATGGGATGAGGGCGGCGGCGTCTTCACCCGCTGGGACTAACGTCCCAGGCGGCTCGCTGCTTGAGGGCGTATCCGCTCCAAGGCTCGCGATTTGAACGCGGTTTCTGCTAGAGCCGCCGCTTCTACTGACTGGATCGGTCGCCATGCGCCTCGCCTTCATGGGCACCCCGGACTTCGCCGTGCCGTCGCTGGCCGAGATCATCGCCAGCGGCCATGAGGTCGTGGCCGTCTATTCCCAGCCGCCCAAGCCGCGCGGCCGCGGCCAGAAGCTGACCCCGTCACCGGTGCACGCCTTCGCCGAGACCATGGGCCTGCCGGTCTTCACCCCCGCCTCGATGAAGGCGCCCGAGGCCATCGCCGACTTCCAGAGCCTGGACGTCGACGCCGCCTGCGTGGTCGCCTACGGCCAGATCCTGAAGACCGAGGTGCTGGAAGCGCCGCGTCTGGGCTGTTTCAACCTGCACGGCTCTCTGCTGCCCCGCTGGCGCGGCGCCGCGCCGATCCAGCGCGCCATCATGGCCGGGGACAAACAGACCGGCGTCCAGATCATGCGCATGTCCGAGGGCCTGGACGAGGGCGCGATCCTGCTGTCCGAAATCCTCGACATCCGCGCCGACGACACCGCCGCCACCCTGTCGGAACGCATGTCCCACACCGGCGCCAGCCTGTGGCCCCGCGCCCTGGCGGCCATCGAGCGCGGCGGCGCCGAGGGCACGGAACAGGCCGGCGAGCCGACCTACGCCCGCAAGATCACCCCCGCCGAGGCCCGCATCGACTGGTCCCGCCCCGCCGCCGAGGTGGACGCCCATATCCGCGGCCTGTCGCCCTTCCCCGGCGCCTGGTTCGAGGCGCCCGGCGCCGAGGGCACGGTGCGGATCAAGGCCCTGCTCTCGTCCGTCAGCCCGCGGGGCGGGGCGACCCCCGGCGAGGTGCTGGACGGCGAGGGCCTGAACGTCGCCTGCGGCGAGGGCGCGGTGCGTCTGATCCGTGTCCAGCGCGAAGGCAAGGCGGCGCAGGTCGCCGACGAGATGCTGCGCGGCTTCGCGCTGCCCGCCGGTACGGTGCTGGCGTAATGCCGCGCTACCGGCTCACGGTCGAGTACGACGGCTCGGGCTACAACGGCTTCCAGGCCCAGCCCGGCCAGCCGACCGTGCAGGGCGCGCTGGAGGCCGCGATCAAGGCCTTCTCGGGCCAGACGCTGCGCCTCGCCGCCGCCGGCCGCACCGACACCGGCGTGCATGCGACCGGACAGGTGGTCAGCTTCGACCTGGACAAGGCCTGGCCCGAGCACACGGTCATGAACGCCATGAACGCTCACCTGATGGAGGAAGAGGTGTCGGTGCTGGACTGCGTCGGGGTGGACGACGACTGGCACGCCCGCTTCTCGGCGACGGGACGGCGCTACCTGTATCGCATCCTGAACCGGCCTGGCCGTCCGGCGCTGGATCTGGGGCGGGTCTGGCACATGAAGAAGCCGCTGGACGCCGAGGCCATGCACGCGGCGGCCCAGGCGCTGGTCGGCCTGCACGACTTCACCACCTTCCGGGACGTGAACTGCCAGTCCAAGTCGCCGGAGAAGACGCTGGACGTGGCCCGCGTCACCCGCGTGGGCGAAGAGGTGCATCTGGTGTTCGAGGCGCGCAGCTTCCTGCATCGCCAGGTGCGGTCGATGACCGGGACCCTGGCCGAAGTCGGCCTGGGCCGCTGGGCGGTCGAGGATGTGGCCAAGGCGCTTGAGGCGCGCGACCGCAACGCCTGCGGGCCGGTCGCGCCGTCCGAAGGATTGTATCTGACCGGCGTGGTCTACTAAAACCCGGGTCGAGCCGGACGGCGTCCGCCCAACCCGGTTTCGTTCTAGCGCTTCAGGAAGCCGCCGATCATGTCGCCGAGACCGCCGGGCAGCTTGTCCAGCAGGTCGCCCGCCCCGTCGACGGAGCCGCCCGGCGTCAACCGGTCGATGGCCTCGGGCAGCAGGCCCGCCAGCGTCTCGCTGGCCTGCTCCGGCGAAATGCCCAATTTGGCGGCGAAGTCGCCGATGGGACCGGACCCCAGAACGCCGGCGATCTGTTCCGGCGAAATGCCGGCGTTGGCGCTCTTGCCGATCCACGATCCGACCACGTCTCCCAGACCGTTCTGGCCGAACTTCTCGGCGAGTCCCGCGACTCCCCCCTGTCCCTTCAGCAGATCGGCCAGCCCGCCGCCCGCGTCCTTGCCCAGTCCGCCCGCCACGTCATCGAGAAGTCCCATGGTCCTGCCTCCGTGCGTCCGCTGAAGTGCGACGGCCAAGTCAGGCCACAGAAGCGGGAAACGGGCAACGAAAAGGCCCGCCGGATCGACCGGCGGGCCCTCATATCTTCGAGAGCGAGAGCTCTAGTTCTTGGCCTGCTCGGCGCCCGAGGTGACGGCGTTGCCGGCCGCCTGAACGTCGCGGCCGACGCCCGAGATGGTGTTGCAGGCCGACACGGCCAGGGCGGCGGCGACGAGAGTGAGGGCGATAATCTTCTTCATTGGGTGATCCCCGGTGACATTGAACCTTCACGGTAAACGCAAGCGTGGCCGTGGGGTTGCATGGCCAAGGTCCGGGTTGATCTGCTAGTCGGGCGGAATGACCCAGCCCGCGAACACCGCCGCCCGCCGCCTCGTCGAAACCCTGGTCGTGAACGGAGTGGACCGCGTCTTCTGCGTCCCGGGCGAAAGCTATCTGGCGGTGCTGGACGCGCTGGCCGACGTGCGCGACCAGATCCAGGTCATCGCCTGCCGGCACGAGGCGGGCGCCGCCAACATGGCCGAGGCCTACGGCAAGCTGACCGGCAAGCCGGGCGTCTGCATGGTCACGCGCGGGCCGGGCGCGACCCACGCCTCGATCGGCGTGCACACGGCGCATCAGGACTCCACCCCGATGATCCTGTTCGTCGGCCAGATCGCCCTGACCGACCGCGGCCGCGGCGCCTTCCAGGAGGTCGACTACCGCGAGGTGTTCGGCGGCCTGGCCAAATGGGCGACCGAGCTGGAAAGCCCCGAGCGCACCGTCGAGGTGGTCGAGCGCGCCTTCGCCACCGCCCTGCAGGGCCGGATGGGGCCGGTGGTCATCGCCCTGCCCGAGGACATCCTGCACGAAGACGGCGGCCCCGCCCCCGTCCGCGCCGTGACGCCCGCGAAGGCGGCGCTGGACCCGGCCTTCGTCGAACAGGTCCGCGCCCGCCTGGCGCAGGCCCAGCGGCCCCTGCTGGTGCTGGGCGGCTCCGGCTGGACCACCGAGGCCGCGGCCGCCATCGGCGACTGGGCCGAGCGGATCGGCCTGCCGGTCTCCCTGTCGTTCCGCCGCAAGGACATCCTGTCCAACGACCGCGCCAACTACGCCGGCGACCTGGGCCTGGGCTGCAATCCGAAACTGACCGCGCGCGCCAAGGCGGCGGACCTGATCATCGCCGTCGGCGCCCGGCTCGGCGAGAACCCGACGCAGGGCTACACCCTGCTGGACCGCGCCCGCACGGCGGACACCCTGATCCACATCCATCCGGGCGCCGAGGAGCTGGGCCGGGTGTGGACGCCGCTGCTGAGCGCCACCGCCGACAATTCGCTGGCCGCGCTGGCGCTGTCGGCCATCGATCCGGGCCGGACCTGGACCGCCGAGGCCGAAGCCGCCCACGCCGACTATCAGGCCTTCTCCACGCCCGTGCCCGTCGGCGGCGCGGTCAACATGAGCGAGTGCATGGCGCACCTGGGCGAGATCCTGCCGCCCGACGCCATCGTCACAAACGGAGCGGGCAATTTCGCCGCCTGGCTGCACCGCTTCTATCGCCACCGCGCCTGCCGCACCCAGCTGGCCCCGACCTCGGGCGCCATGGGCTACGGCTATCCGGCGGCGCTGGCGGCCAAGAGCATCCATCCGGACACGGACGTCATCTGCATCGCCGGCGACGGCGACTATCTGATGACCGGGCAGGAGATCGCCACGGCGGTCCAGTACGGCATCAACGCCGTGGTCGTGATCGTCGACAACGGGACCTACGGCACCATCCGCATGCACCAGGAAACCCACTATCCGGGCGCCCAGCGGGTCATCGCCACCGACCTGAAGAACCCCGACTTCGTGAAGTACGCCGAAGCCTTCGGCGCCTTCGGCATCCGCTGCGAGCGGACCGAGGACTTCCCGGCGGCGCTGGAGGCCGCCCGGAACGCGGGCCGCCCCGCCGTCGTTCACCTGATCACCTCGGCCGAGGACATCGCGCCCAACCGCACGATCACCGGCCTGCGTTCGTAACAGGAGCCGCCATGCGCGCCGCCGCCGCCCTGATAGCCGCCCTGGTCCCGGCCCTGGCCCTGACGGCCTGCGCCACGCCCGCGACCTCCGTCCCCGGCGGCCCGGAGCAGGCGACCGACCAGAACGACTGCGCCGTCATCGCGGCGGTGGCCAAGGCGCACTATCGTTTCAACACCACCGACAACCTCCCCCCGCCGCTGTGGCTGTTCAGCGAGACCGGCGATTGGTCGCCGCGCTGCGACTGGAGCCGCCACGGCGCCAGCTTCCCGACCACCTACGACCCCGATCGCCCGCACCGCCCCGGCGACCGCATCCAGTGGGTGCAGTTCCAGAAGCCGGTCTATGACGGCCACGGCGCCACCTTGGAGTCCGGCATCCTGCACGGCCCGCTGGCCGGGATGGGCGTGCGCTGCCGGGTCGTCTCCGGCGTCGCCGGCTGGACCTTGGCGGGCCCTTGCGAGAACACCTGGATTTCCTGATCCCCTACTGACGGGGCGGCGCCGTTTCGGTCCAGCAGGGCAGGAGCTGCGCCAGAGTATCGCCGACCACTGGCGCGACCGGTGATCCCGAGTTCGCGGTGATCTCGATCCGGTCACTCCAGGCGACGCCGTCGAAACGTCCGCGCATGCGGATCCGGTAGGTGTTGTCGTGCAGATAGCCGCCGCCGAAATCGCTTTCCGTGGCGGGACCTAGGGGGTCCGGCAGCGCGGGCACGCGAGGCGTGAGCACCGGCAGACCCGCGATACGGTCCAGCGCCTCCTGCACGGCCGGGCACTGCCGGGAATCGGCGAAACGCTCGATCGTTCCGCGGTTGTGCCGGGCCCGCAGCCGCGCGAACCAGACGGGGCGTCGGGAGCGGTCGTCCGTGATCCAGACCCAGTTGAACGCCACCGACACCGCCGTCCAGCGCATGTCGGCCTTGGCCGCCAGTTCGACGACAGGCGACGTCCAGCTCAGATCGTCCGTCGCGCCGCGCTCGACGAACTCGACGGGGTTCTCCCGGTGGGTGTCCGTCACCGGAGGGACGAGGGCATCGAGACGGAGCAGGGGGTAAGGCTCCACCGTTTGTGGAGCGCCCGAAAGGGCCAGCGAGAATGAGAGGACGCCCAGCATGATGATCTCCTGTCGCACCAGCGTGGGCGCTCGCCGGACCCGCCGTCAACACGACAAGGCCGTTCGTCAGGTGACGTCAGAACCGGCCTTGCCTATGTTCGCGCCATGACCGACGCGACGCCCGAGACCGCCCCCCGCCCCCTGACCCAGGACGGCCCGCCGCTGCGGCTCTGGATGATCGACGCCTCGGCCTACATCTTCCGCGCCTACCACGCCCTGCCGCCCCTGACCCGCAAGTCGGACGGCCTGCCCGTCGGGGCGGTGCAGGGGTACTGCAATATGCTCTGGAAGCTGCTGCAGGACATGAAGGGCGCCGACGGCCCGACCCATCTGGTGGCCATCTTCGACCACTCGGAGAAGACGTTCCGCAACACCCTGTACGACCAGTACAAGGCCCATCGACCGCCGGCGCCCGAGGACCTGGTTCCGCAGTTCCCGCTGGTGCGCGAGGCGACGGCGGCGTTCGGCGTGCACTGCGTCGAGCTGCCCGGCTATGAGGCCGACGACCTGATCGCCACCTATGCCTGCCGGGCGCGGGACGCCGGGGGCGAGGCGGTCATCGTCAGCTCCGACAAGGACCTGATGCAGCTGATCGGCCCCACCGTGGTCATGTGGGACCCGATGAAGGACCGCCGCCTGGCCGAGCCCGAGGTGTTCGAGAAGTTCGGCGTCGGTCCGGAGAAGATGATCGACCTTCAGGCCCTGATCGGGGACAGCGTCGACAACGTCCCGGGCGCGCCCGGCATCGGCCCCAAGACGGCGGCCCAGCTGCTGGACGAATACGGCGACCTGGACACCCTGCTGGCCCGCGCGGGAGAAATAAAGCAGCCCAAGCGGCGCGAGACCCTGATCAATTTCGCCGACCAGATCCGGCTCAGCCGCGAGCTGGTCAGGCTGACCTGCGACGCCCCCGCGCCCGAGCCGATCGACGACTTCGCCGTCCGCGACCCCGATCCGGTCCTGCTGGCCGAGTTCCTGGACAAGATGGAGTTCCGCAGCCTGCGCAACCGGGTCGGCGACGGCAAGGCGGCCGCGAAGGAGGGCTCGGCCTTCGCCGCCCGGCCCAAGCCGCTGACGGCCCCGGTCATCTCGCCGCGCTACGCCCCGCAGGCCGTCGCCACCGACGTGGCGGTCCAGACCTTCGATCACGAGGCCTATGTCTGTGTACAGACGATCGAGGAGCTGGACGCCTGGATCCGGCGGGCCGAGGAGGCCGGGATCGTCGGTTTCGACACCGAGACCGACGCCCTGAGCGCCACCCACGCCGGCCTGTGCGGCGTCTCCCTGGCCATCGGCCCCAACGACGCCTGCTATGTGCCCCTGACCCATGAGCATGAGCCCCAGGCGGGCGGCGGCGGGCTGGACTTCGGCGACGGCGGCGACGCCCGCGAGCCCCTGAAACAGATCGACAAGCCGACGGCGCTGAGCCGTTTGAAAGCTTTGCTGGAGAACCCCGCAGTTCTCAAAGTCGGCCAGAACATCAAATACGATCTGGCCGTCATGGCCCAGCGGGGAATCCGCGTGGCGCCCTACGACGACACCATGCTGATCTCCTACGTCCTCGAAGGCGGACTGCATGGCCACGGCATGGACGAGCTGTCCCGCCTGCATCTGGGGCACGACCCGATCCCGTTCAAGACCGTGGCGGGCACGGGCAAGAGCCAGAAGTCGTTCAAGCACGTCGAGCTGAAGCCGGCCACGGGCTATGCGGCCGAGGACGCCGACGTGACGCTTCGCCTGTGGCGCATCCTGAAGCCCCGGCTGGCGGAGCAGGGCCTGGTCACGGTCTATGAGACCCTGGAGCGGGGCATGCCCGAGACCCTGGCGGGCATGGAGCGCGAGGGCGTGCGCGTCGACCCGGTCCGCCTGCGCTCGCTCAGCAGCGAGTTCGGCATGCGCATGGCCGAGCTGGAGACCCGGGCCCACGACCTGGCCGGCCGTCCGTTCAACGTCGGCAGCCCGCGCCAGATCGGCGACATCCTGTTCGGCGACATGTCGCTGCCCGGCGGCAAGAAGACCGCGTCCGGCCAGTGGGAGACCGGCGCCGCCACCCTCGAAACCCTGGCCCTGACCCACGAACTGCCGCGCGTCCTGCTGGACTGGCGCCAGCTCAGCAAGCTGAAGGGCACCTATACCGACGCCCTGATCGAGGCCGCCGACGACACCACCGACCGCGTCCACACCAGCTACCAGCTGGCCGCCGCCACCACCGGCCGCCTGGCCTCCAGCGATCCCAACCTGCAGAACATCCCGATCCGCACGGCCACCGGCCGCCAGATCCGCCAGGCCTTCATCGCCGGCCCGGGCAACGTCCTCATCTCGGCCGACTACAGCCAGATCGAGCTGCGCC
>Ga0209257_1000229_pt1 | contig 133121 bp, 123 predicted proteins | sample AraplaCvi_mCL_r2_FD_184277 | JGI IMG/M metagenome (GOLD analysis project Ga0209257, IMG submission 184277) | Arabidopsis root microbial communities from North Carolina, USA - plate scrape MF_Cvi_mCL_r2 (SPAdes) (version 2) | ecosystem: Host-associated > Plants > Roots > Endosphere | place... | reverse complement strand
AATGGCGGCGGCTATTATCACTACAGCTATTCGGTGGTGCGCGGTTGCGACCGCATCGTGCCCGTGGACATCTATGTCCCCGGCTGCCCGCCGACCGCCGAAGCCCTGCTTTACGGCGTGATGCAGTTGCAGCGGAAGATCCGCCGCACCGGGACGATCGAACGCTGATGGCTCATCCTGCTCCCCTCGTCGCGCCGCGCGAAACGCTGGCGGCCGAGCTCAAGACGCTGCTCGGCGCCGACCTGCTCGAACATGTCTTCACTGTCGACGAAGACAGCATCACCGTGGCACGGGATGCGATCGCGGGCGTAATGATCGCGCTGCGCGACAATCTCGAATATCAGCAGATGATGGAGATCGCGGGGGTCGACTACCCCGATCGCGCCGAACGCTTCGAAGTCGTCTATCACCTGCTCAGCGTCACGCGGAATCACCGTTTGCGCGTCCGCGTGTCGACCGACGAGGCGACGCCCGTCCCGACGATCGTGCCCGTGTGGCCGAACGCCGGGTGGCTCGAACGTGAAGTGTTCGACATGTATGGCGTGCTGTTCGCGGGCAATCCCGACCTCCGCCGCATCCTGACCGACTATGGTTTTCAGGGGCATCCGCAGCGCAAGGACTTCCCGCTGACCGGCTATATAGAGCTGCGTTATTCCGAGGAAGACAAGCGCGTCGTGTATGAGCCGGTGAAGCTCGCGCAGGATTTCCGCAATTTCGACTTTCTCTCGCCTTGGGAAGGCGCCGACTATGTGTTGCCCGGCGATGAAAAGGCCGGCGGAACGGGCGAAGCACCGGGCAAGGGCGCGCCGACGCCGATGACCGCGGCCGAAGTCAAGAAAGCCGACGACGCGGCAAAGGCGCCGCCGCCGCCGACCCCGAAGACCACCGAGAAGCCCGAGCAGACCGGGGCAGGGGCCAAGGCGAACATCAAGGCCGCAAAGACGAGCCGCGACGGCGCGAGCGCCAAGCCCGCGACCAAGGCCGCCAAAACGCCGGCGACCGCAAAGACCGAAAAGGCTCCGGCCAAGCCGCGCGCGCCGCGCAAACCCAAGACGGGAGGTGACGCATGACCGACTCTCCTTATGTGAAGCATCACGGCAGCGACATGTTCGAAGGCTATCCGGTCGACACCGCCGATACCGCAGGCGATCAGGCCGTCACGAACTACACGATCAACTTCGGCCCGCAGCACCCTGCGGCGCACGGCGTTTTGCGCATGGTGATGGAGCTCGACGGCGAAATCATCGAGCGCGTCGACCCGCACGTCGGACTGCTGCATCGCGGCACCGAGAAGCTGATCGAGTATAAGACCTATTTGCAGGCTTTGCCTTATTTCGACCGGCTCGATTATTGCTCGCCGCTCGGCATGGAGCACAGCTATGTGCTGGCCATCGAGAAGCTTCTCGACCTCGAAGTGCCGGCGCGTGCGCAATATCTGCGCACGCTGTTCGCCGAGCTGACGCGTATCTGCAATCACATGCTCAACATCGGGTCGCACGTCATGGACGTTGGCGCGATGACGCCGAACCTCTGGGTGTTCGAGCTGCGCGAGGATTGCCTCAACTTCTTCGAGCGCGCCTCGGGCGCGCGTATGCACTCGGCCTATTTCCGTCCGGGCGGCGTCCATCAGGATGTCCCGGAGCGGCTGCTCTACGACATCGGCGAATGGGTCGAAAAGCGCCTGCCGAAGCTGTTCGGCGACGCGATGAGCCTCGTCATCGACAACCGCATCTTCAAGCAGCGCAACGTCGACATCGCAACGGTGAGCAAGGAAGACGCGCTGGCATGGGGCTTCTCGGGCCCGATGATCCGCGGCAGCGGCATCGCATGGGATCTGCGCAAGTCGCAGCCCTATGACGCCTATGCCGCGATGGAATTCGACATTCCCGTCGGCACCCGCGGCGATTGCTACGACCGTTTCATGGTTCGCGTCGAGGAAGTCTATCAGTCGGCGAAGATCATCAAGCAGTGCCTGCGCGACATGCCCACCGGCCCGATCGCCAGCCTCGACCGCAAAGTCGTGCCGCCGAAGCGCGGCGAGATGAAGCAGTCGATGGAATCGCTGATCCACCACTTCAAGCTCTATACCGAGGGCTTCCACGTCCCCGCGGGCGAAGTCTATGTCGCGACCGAAAGCCCCAAGGGCGAATTCGGCGTCTATCTGGTCAGCGACGGCACCAACAAGCCGTATCGCTGCAAGATCCGCCCGACGGCGTTCAGCCACCTTCAGGCGATGGACATGATGTCGAAGGGCCACATGCTCGCCGATACCACTGCAATTATCGGCGCCATTGACGTCGTTTTCGGAGAGTGTGACCGCTAATGGCCGACGCACCGCAAATTCCAGATGAAGCCGAAACCCGCGCGCGCTGGGGCGCTTTTACGTGGACGGCCGAAAATGCCGAGAAGGCGAAGGCGATCATCGCGCGCTATCCCGCGGGACGCCAGCGTTCGGCGGTGATGCCGTTGCTCGACCTCGCGCAGCGTCAGGTCGGCGCCGAGACGCAGACGCAGGGCTGGTTGCCCGTGCCGGTGATCGAATATGTCGCCGCCGCGCTCGATATGCCCTTCATCCGCGCCTATGAGGTCGCGACCTTCTACACGATGTACAATCTCGTTCCCGTCGGCCGCTATCATGTGCAGGTCTGCGGCACGACGCCGTGCCTGCTGCGCGGGTCGGACGATGTGATGGCGGCGTGCAAGAACCGCGGCATGGTCAAGGGCAAGACGACGCCCGACGGCCTGTTCACGCTGACCGAGGTAGAGTGCATGGGCACCTGCACCAATGCGCCGATGGTCCAGATTAACGACGATAATTACGAAGACCTCGATTACGACAGCACCGTGCGCATCCTCGATGCGCTCGCTGCGGGCGAACAGCCGAAGGCGGGAACGCAGCTTGCGAACCGTCACACGAGCGAGCCCGACGGCGGCCCGACGACGCTGAAGGAAATGGTCAAGGCCAACCACGACTATCGGAAGGAATGGTAAGCCATGCTGGCCGATAAGGATCGCATCTTCACCAATCTCTACGGCTTCCAGCCGTGGAACCTCAAAAGCGCGCAGGCGCGCGGCGATTGGGACAATACCAAGGATCTGATGAAGCGCGGCCAGGACGCGATCATCGAAGAGATCAAGGCATCGGGGCTGCGCGGCCGCGGCGGCGCGGGCTTCCCCACGGGGCTCAAATGGTCCTTCATGCCGAAGGAACCGCGCGCCGACCGCCCGAGCTTCCTCGTCATCAACGCCGACGAATCCGAGCCGGGTTCGTGCAAGGACCGCGAAATCATCCGCCACGATCCGCACAAGCTGATCGAAGGCGCGCTGATCGCGGGCTTCGCGATGCGCGCGCGCGCGGCCTATATCTACATTCGCGGTGAGTTCATCCGCGAGGCCGAGACGCTCTTCGCCGCGGTGCAGGAGGCGTATGACGCCGGCCTGCTCGGCAAGAATGCGGCGAAATCGGGTTATGATTTCGACGTCTTCGTCCACCGCGGCGCCGGCGCGTATATCTGCGGCGAAGAAACCGCGATGATCGAAAGCCTCGAGGGCAAGAAGGGCCAGCCGCGCCTGAAACCGCCGTTCCCGGCGGGTGCGGGCCTCTATGGCTGCCCGACGACGGTGAACAATGTCGAGAGCATCGCGGTCGTCCCGACGATCCTGCGCCGCGGCGCGCCGTGGTTCGCAAGCTTTGGGCGCGAGAATAACAAGGGCACCAAGCTCTTCCAGATTTCGGGCCATGTCGAACGCCCGTGTGTGGTCGAGGAAGAGATGGGCATCACCTTCCGCGAACTGATCGACAAGCATTGCGGCGGCATTCGCGGCGGCTGGGACAATCTGCTCGCGGTGATCCCAGGCGGTTCGTCTGTTCCGCTCGTGCCTGCGGCCGAAATCATGGACGCGCCGATGGACTTCGACGGGCTGAAGGCCGTCGGTTCGGGCCTCGGCACCGCTGCCGCGATCGTGATGGACAAGTCGACCGACGTCGTTCAGGCGATCAGCCGCATCAGCTATTTCTATAAGCATGAAAGCTGCGGCCAGTGCACGCCGTGCCGCGAAGGCACCGGCTGGATGTGGCGCGTGATGGAGCGACTGCGCACCGGCGACGCCGACATCAGCGAAATCGACACTTTGTTTGACGTGACCAAGCAGGTCGAAGGCCACACCATCTGCGCGCTCGGCGATGCCGCCGCGTGGCCGATCCAGGGCCTGATCAAACACTTCCGCCCCGAAATCGAGCGCCGCATCCGCGAGAATGGCGGCGCGCTGGAGGCAGCCGAATAATGCCTAAAGTTACCGTAGATGGCGTAGAACTCGACGTCCCGCAGGGCGCGACCGTTCTGCAGGCGTGCGAGATGGCGGGGAAAGAAATTCCGCGCTTCTGCTATCATGAACGCCTGTCGATCGCCGGCAATTGCCGCATGTGCCTCGTCGAGGTCGCGCCCGGCCCGCCGAAGCCGCAGGCGTCGTGCGCGCTGCCGACCGCCGAGGGGCAGGTGATCAAGACCGACAGCCCGATGGTCAAAAAGGCGCGCGAAGGGGTGATGGAGTTCCTGCTCATCAACCACCCGCTCGATTGCCCGATCTGCGATCAGGGCGGTGAGTGCGACCTGCAGGACCAGTCGGTCGCTTATGGCCGCGGCGCGACGCGCTATGACGAGAACAAGCGCGCGGTCACCGAGAAATATATGGGACCCATCGTCAAGACGGTGATGACCCGCTGCATCCAGTGTACGCGCTGCGTCCGCTTTGCGGAGGAAGTCGCCGGCGTGGAAGATGTCGGCGCGATCTATCGCGGCGAGAATATGCAGATAACGTCGTACCTCGAACGCGCGGTCGGCAGCGAGCTGTCGGGCAATATCGTCGACCTCTGCCCGGTCGGCGCACTGACCAGCAAGCCCTATGCGTTCGAAGCGCGTCCGTGGGAGCTGACCAAGACGCTCGGCATCGACATGATGGACGCGGTCGGCACCAATGTACGCATCGACGCGCGCGGCCGTCAGGTCCTGCGCGTGCTGCCGCGGGTCAACGACGACGTGAACGAGGAATGGGCGAATGACAAGACGCGCCACCATGTCGACGGCCTCGTCCGCCGCCGCCTCGACCAGCCTTATGTCCGCGTCAACGGCGCACTTCAGCCGGCAAGCTGGGCCGACGCCTTTGCGGCCATCGCGGCAGTTAAGGCGGGCTCGTCGGTCGCCGCGATTGCGGGCGACCTTGCCGATTGCGAGACGATGTTCGCGGCGAAGACGCTGGTGACGGCGCTTGGCGGCAGCCTGCTCGAAGGTCGCCAGACCGGCCTCGACTATGACGTCACCAGCCTGTCGGCGGTCAATTTCAACACGGGCATCGCCGAGGCCGAGAACGCCGACGTGATCCTGCTCGTCGGCACCAACCTTCGCTGGGAAGCGCCGCTGATCAACACGCGCATCCGCAAGGCGGTGTGGAAGAAGGGCGCGAAGGTTTTCGCGATCGGCCCCGAAACCGACCTGACGTACAAGGCCGAGTGGCTGGGCGACGATGCGTCGCTAGTGGTGAAGCTTCCGGCGCATGTGCTCGACGCGCTCAACGGCGCCGAACGGCCGATGCTGATCTTTGGCGGCGGCGCTTTGTCGGTGCCCGGCGTCCACGGTGCTGGCCTCGCGCTCGCCAAGTCGGTGAACGCGGTCAAGGACGGCTGGAACGGCTATAATGTCGTGCATTTCTCGGCCGCGCGTATGGGCTCGCTGATGCTCGGCTACGGCCTGCCCGGCGGCATCAAGGATGTCATCGCGGCGAAGCCGAAGCTCGCTTTCTTCCTCGGCGCCGACGAGGTCGATTTCGCGGCGCTGCCCGATACGTTCAAGGTCTATGTCGGCCATCATGGTGACAAGGGCGCGCATGCGGCCGACGTTATCCTGCCAGCCGCGGCGTGGACCGAAAAGGACTTCACCACGGTCAACACCGAGGGCCGCGTCCAGCGCAGCGAAAAGGCGGTGTTCGCACCCGGTGACGCGCGCGAGGACTGGAGCATCTTCCGTGCTTTGGCGGATGCGCTCGGAGTGTCGCTCGGCTTCGACAGCTTTGCGCAGTGCCGCGCTGCGATGATCGCCGCGGTGCCGGCGCTCGGCGTCGAAGGGATTGCCGACTATGGCTGGACGGTGCCGAAGCTCGCCGCCAAGCCCGAGGCGCGCGCGATCCCGTCGCCGATCAAGGATTTCTACCTCACCAACGCCATCTGCCGCGCGTCGCCGACGATGCAGCGCTGCTCGCAAGAGCTGGTCCATGGCGCAGACTTTGCGGAGGCCGCGGAATGAACCCGGTGCATGCGATTGCCAGCGTGTTGCTGGTCGGGATGGGCTATTCGGTGTGGCGCGGGTTCAATCCGCGCAAGTCGGAGAAGCCCGGACCGCATAACGGCTGGCGCAACCAGGACGGGACCCGGAAATGACCGAGACCTTCATCTCTTGGGGCATGGACCCGAATTGGGCGTGGGGCGTCGCGACGATTTGCGGCATCCTGCTCATCGCGTTGCCGCTGATGCTCAGCGTCGCGATGATCATCTATGCCGACCGCAAGATCTGGGCGGCGATCGCGCTCCGCCGCGGTCCGAACGTCGTTGGTCCCTTCGGCCTGTTGCAGAGCTTTGCTGACGGTTTGAAGGTGTTCCTTCAGGAAACGATCATCCCGACCTCGGCCAACCGCGGGCTGTTCCTGATCGCGCCGATCATCACCTTCACCGTCGCATTGATGGCGTGGGCTGTGATCCCGTTCAACTCGGGCGCGGTGCTCGCCGACATCAACGTCGGATTGCTCTACATTCTCGCGATTTCGTCGCTTGGCGTGTACGGCGTGATCCTGTCGGGCTGGGCGTCGAACTCGAAATATCCCTTCTTCTCGGCGATGCGCGCCTCGGCACAGATGATCAGCTATGAAGTCTCGATCGGCTTCATCCTGATCGGCGTCGTGCTCTTCGCCGACAGCTTCAACATGAACGAGATCGTGAAAGCGCAGCAGGGCCATGGGCTCGGTTTCGTCAACGCCTTCGGCTTCAACCTGCTGCTCTTCCCGCTCGCGGTGATGTTCCTGATCTCGTCGCTTGCCGAAACCGCACGCGCGCCGTTCGACCTGACCGAAGCGGAATCGGAACTCGTCGCGGGGTATCAGACCGAATATTCGTCGATGAGCTTCGCGCTCTTCTGGCTCGGCGAATATGCCAACGTCTTGTTGATGTGCACGCTCAACGCGGTGCTGTTCTGGGGCGGCTGGCTGCCGCCCTTCGATATCCCGATTCTCTATGCGGTTCCGGGCATCATCTGGCTGTTCGCAAAAATCCTGCTGTTTTTCTTCATCTTCAGCTGGGTCAAGGCGACTGTCCCGCGCTATCGCTATGACCAGCTGATGCGGCTGGGCTGGAAAATCTTCCTGCCGATTTCGCTTCTCTGGATCTTCCTGATCTCCGGCTATCTGATGCTGACGAGATATGGTCCCGAGAACAGTCTGGAAGCACAGCAAGGTACGCGCTGGATCGCATGTAGCGATTCCAACGCACTCCCGTCTGATCCCGATTGCCCTAATCAAGGCGCCCAAAAATGAGCACCATCGCCCATCTCGTCAAAAGCTTCACGCTGTGGGAGTTCGTCAAGGCCCATTGGCTGACGCTGAAATATTTCTTCAAGCCGAAGGCGACGATCAACTATCCGTTCGAGAAGAACCCGCTGAGCCCGCGTTTCCGCGGTGAGCATGCGCTGCGCCGTTATCCGAACGGCGAAGAACGCTGCATCGCGTGCAAGCTGTGCGAAGCGGTGTGCCCGGCGCAGGCGATCACGATCGAGGCAGAACCGCGCGACGACGGCTCGCGCCGCACCACGCGTTACGACATCGACATGACCAAATGCATCTATTGCGGCTTCTGTCAGGAAGCATGCCCGGTCGATGCCGTGGTCGAGGGGCCGAACTTCGAATTCGCGACCGAAACGCGCGAAGAACTGCTCTATGACAAGGCCAAGCTGCTCGCCAATGGCGACAAATGGGAACGCGCGATCGCGGCGAATCTTGCCGCCGACGCGCCCTATCGATAAGGGCGCGCGCACATGATCCAACTCTTCGCCTTTTACCTGTTCGCGACCATCGTCATCGCCTCCGCGGCCATGGTGATTTTCGCGCGCAACCCGGTCCACAGCGTCATGTGGCTGATCCTCGCCTTCTTCAACGCGGCGGGTCTGATGCTGCTTGCCGGCGCCGAATTCATCGCGATGCTGCTTGTCATCGTCTATGTCGGCGCGGTCGCGGTGCTGTTCCTGTTCGTCGTGATGATGCTCGACATCGATTTTGCCGAATTGCGCGCGGGTTTCGTGCGTTACCTGCCGCTTGGCGCGCTCGTCGCGATCATCCTGGCTGCTGAACTCGTGTTCGCGGTCGGCGCCTGGAGCGCGGGCGGGGTTGACCTCGCGGCACGCGCCGCCCCGGTCGTCAGCGACAAGAGCAATATCCAGCAGATCGGTGAGCTGCTCTACACGCGCTATATTTTCCTGTTCGAGGCGGCAGGCATCGTCCTGCTCGTCGCGATGATCGGCGCGATCGTGCTGACGCATCGCAAGCGCGGCGGGGTGCGCACGCAGAATATCTCGAAGCAGAACCAGCGGCGCCCGCAGGATGCGACGCGGCTGGTCGATCCGGGCGTCGGGCAGGGGATGGAACTGTGATTTCGGTCGGCCATTATCTCGCCGTTTCGGCGGTGCTCTTCACGCTCGGCGTGCTCGGCATCTTTATCAACCGCAAGAATATCATCGTCATCCTGATGGCGATCGAGCTGATCCTGCTGGCGGTGAACATCAACCTCGTCGCGTTCAGCGCCGCTCTCGGTGATCTCGTCGGACAGGTCTTCTCGATGTTCGTGCTGACCGTCGCTGCGGGCGAAGCCGCGATCGGTCTTGCCATTCTCGTTATTTACTTCCGCGGCCGCGGCACCATTGCCGTCGACGATGCCAACCGGATGAAGGGGTAAACCGGTGATCCAGGCGATCGTTTTCCTGCCGCTCTTGGCGGCAATCATCGCAGGCCTCGGCCAGCGCGTGATCGGCAATGTGCCGTCTAAAATCCTGACGACAGGCGCGCTGTTCACCAGCTGTGCCTTGAGCTGGCCGATCTTCCTGTCCTTCGTGACGGGCAGCGGCGAAGCGACGGTGACCCCGGTGCTACACTGGGTTTCGTCGGGCGCGCTCCAGTTCAACTGGGAACTGCGCGTCGACACGCTGACCGCGGTCATGCTCGTCGTGATCACGACGGTGTCGGCGCTCGTCCATCTCTATAGCTGGGGCTATATGGAGGAAGACCCGGACCAGCCGCGCTTCTTCGCTTACCTCTCGCTCTTCACCTTCGCGATGCTGATGCTCGTGACCGCGAACAACCTCGTCCAGATGTTCTTCGGCTGGGAAGGCGTCGGCCTCGCGTCGTACCTGCTCATCGGTTTCTGGTACAAGAAGCCGAGTGCCAATGCCGCGGCGATCAAGGCGTTCGTGGTCAACCGCGTCGGCGACCTTGGCTTCATGCTCGGTATCTTCGGCACCTTCCTCGTCTTCGGCACCGTCTCGATCCCCGAGATTCTGGCTGCCGCGCCGGGCATGGCGGGTTCGACGATCAGCTTCATGGGCATGCGTCTCGACACGATGACGATCCTCTGCCTGCTGCTGTTCATCGGCGCGATGGGCAAGTCGGCGCAGCTCGGCCTGCACACCTGGCTTCCCGACGCGATGGAAGGCCCGACCCCGGTGTCGGCGCTGATCCACGCCGCGACGATGGTCACCGCGGGCGTCTTCATGGTCTGCCGCTTGTCGCCGATGTTCGAAACCAGCGAAGTCGCGCAGGGCGTCGTGATGTTCGTCGGCGCCGCGACCTGCTTCTTCGCCGCGACCGTCGCGACGACACAGTGGGACATCAAGCGCGTCATCGCCTATTCGACCTGTTCGCAACTCGGTTACATGTTCTTTGCCGCGGGTGCGGGCGCCTATGGCGCCGCGATGTTCCACCTGTTCACGCACGCTTTCTTCAAGGCGTTGCTGTTCCTTGGCGCCGGTTCGGTCATCCATGCGATGCACCACGAACAGGACATGCGCTATTACGGCAATCTGCGGAAATCGATCCCGATCACCTATTGGGCGATGATGCTCGGCACGCTGGCGATCACTGGCGTCGGCATTGCTGGGGTTGCGGGCTTTGCGGGCTTCTATTCGAAGGACGGCATCCTCGAGGCTGCTTTTGCAAGCGGCGGCGGCGGCGTGGTGGCTTTCTGGGTCGGCATCTTCGTGGCCTTCCTCACCAGCTTCTATTCGTGGCGCCTCGTCTTCCTGACCTTCTATGGCAAGCCGCGCTGGGAACAGAGCGAGCATATCCAGCACGCGGTGCATGGCGATCACCATGATCATCCTTCGGACGAGCATGCGGGCGACGATCATGCGCACGCACACCATCACGACACGCACAGCGACGGCACTGCGGGCTATCACCCGCACGAAAGCCCGATCAGCATGCTGATCCCGCTAGTCGTGCTGTCGATCGGTGCGGTGTTTGCCGGTATCGCGTTCCACCACCAGTTCATCTACCCCGAAGAGGGCATGGCGTTCTGGAAGGGCAGCCTCGCGTTCGACGAGCATCTGATGCACGCCGCACATGAAGTGCCTTTGTGGGTGAAATGGACGCCGTTCACGGTGATGGCGATCGGCCTGTTCCTCGCCTGGAACAGCTATATCCGCAACACCAGTCTGCCGGCGCGTTTCGTGGCGCAGTTCAAGCTGCTCCACCAGTTCCTGTACAACAAATGGTATTTCGACGAGCTCTACAACATCCTCTTCGTGAAGCCCGCCTTCGCGATCGGCCGCTTCTTCTGGAAGCGCGGGGATGAAGGCACCATCGACCGCTTCGGTCCCGATGGCGCCGCCGCGCTCGTCGCTGGGGGGACCCGTCTCGCGGTCCGGCTGCAATCGGGTTATGTTTATGGATATGCGTTTGTGATGCTGCTCGGTCTTGTCGGCCTCGCCAGCTGGGCCATGGTGAATTTCCTGTGAGCGGCTTTCCGATCCTTTCGCTGATGCTGGCGGTCCCCGCGATCGCCGCCATCGCCTGCCTGTTCGTCGGCGACAAGATGTCGCGCTTCGTCGCGCTCGGCGCGACGCTCGCGACCTTTGTCCTCGGCTGCATCATGTGGGCGCAGTTCGACATTGGCGGCGCGCAGTGGCAGTTCCAAGAACTGCACGAGGGCATTTTCGGCCGCTTCAACTATGCGCTCGGTATCGACGGTATGGCGCTAATGCTGATCATGCTCAGCGTCTTCCTGATGCCGCTCTGCATCCTTGCGAGCTGGGACGCGATCAAGCAGCGTGTCGGCCTCTACATGGCGATGTTCCTCGTCATGGAAACGATTATGATCGGCGTGTTCTGCGCGCAGGATCTGCTGCTGTTTTACATCTTCTTCGAAGCCGGCCTGATCCCGATGTATTTCATCATCGGCATCTGGGGTGGCGCGAACCGCATCTATGCGGCGTTCAAATTCTTCCTCTACACGCTGCTCGGATCGGTGCTGATGCTGATCGCGATCATCGCGATGATACACGAAGCGGGCACGACCGACATCCCGACGCTGCTGAACTATGACTTCCCGGTTCAGATGCAGACATGGCTGTGGCTCGCCTTCTTCGCCAGCCTTGCGGTCAAGATGCCGATGTGGCCCGTCCACACCTGGCTTCCCGACGCGCACGTGCAGGCACCGACCGCAGGCTCGATGATCCTCGCGGGCGTGCTGCTGAAGCTCGGCGCCTATGGCTTCCTGCGCTTCATGATGCCGATGTTCCCCGATGCGTCGGGGCAGCTGATGTGGATCGTCTTTGGCCTGTCGATGATCGCGGTCGTCTACACCAGCCTCGTCGCATTGGTGCAGAGCGACATGAAGAAGCTGATCGCCTATTCGTCGGTCGCCCACATGGCGATCGTCACCGCGGGCCTCTTCGCTTTCAACCAGCAGGGCATCGAAGGCGCGCTGATCATCATGCTCAGCCATGGTGTCGTTTCGGCCGCGCTCTTCTTCTGCGTCGGCGTGATCTACGACCGCCTCCACACGCGCGAGATCGACCGTTACGGCGGCCTTGCGGTGAACATGCCGGCCTATGCGCTGTTCTTCATGCTGTTCACCATGGCGTCGATCGGCCTTCCGGGTACCAGCGGCTTCGTCGGCGAATTCCTGAGCCTCGCGGGCATCTATGAAGCCTCGAGCTGGGTCGCCTTCGTGTGCACCACGGGGATCATCCTTGGCGCTGCATATATGCTCTATCTCTACCGCCGCGTCGTGTTCGGCGAACTGACCAAGGACGATGTGAAGGCGATGGCCGATCTCAATCCCCGCGAATGGACGATCATGGTGCCGCTGGCCGCCGTGGCGCTGTGGATGGGCGTTTATCCCGAAAGCTTCCTCGCGCCGATGCGCGGCGATGTGACGACCGTCGTTGCGCGTCTCGCTCCGGCGAAGCCCGCGGGCGACGCGCATCTTGCCGCCGGCAAGCCGAAGGCTGCGAAGCCGCACGGTGAACCGGCACACGGATCGAGCCATGCAGGAGGCGTCCAATGACCGCCGACCTGATGCTCATCTGGCCCGAACTGATCCTGACGATCGGCGGGCTCATCACCCTGATGCTCGGCACCTTCTTCGGTGACCGCAATGTCGGCCTTTATCAGCTGAGCTCGCTGCTGACGCTCGCCGCCGCCGCGGCGGCCGTCGTCGCGCTGTTCGGCATCGAAACGACCGTCTTTTCGGGCACGCTGTCGGTCGACAGCTTCGGCGGCTTTGCCAAGCTCCTGATCTATGCCGCGAGCTTCGTCTGCATCATCGTCGCGCCGCGTTTCTTCAACGGCGGCATGCGCGCCGAATATCCGACGCTGATCCTGTTTGCTGCGCTCGGCATGGGTATCATGGCCTCGTCGCGCGACCTGATGACGCTCTATGTCGGGCTCGAGCTCAACAGCCTTGCCGCTTATGTGCTCGCCAGTTTCATGCGCACCGACGAGCGCTCGACCGAAGCCGGCCTCAAATATTTCGTCCTCGGCGCGCTTGCATCGGGCATGCTGCTCTATGGCATTTCGCTGCTCTATGGCTTTACCGGCACCACCGATTTCGCCGGGATCGCGAAGGTGCTGGGCGGCGAGCTCAACATCGGGCTGATCTTCGGCATCGTGTTCGTGCTCGCGGGCCTTGGCTTCAAGATCAGCGCCGTGCCGTTCCATATGTGGACCCCCGACGTCTATGAAGGCGCGCCGACCCCGGTGACGACCTTCTTCGCCACAGCCCCGAAAGTGGCGGCGATGGCGCTGATGACGCGCGTCGTTATCGACGCGATGGGCCCCGCGGTCGGCGCGTGGCAGCAGATCATCATCTTCCTGTCGCTCGCCTCGATCATCCTCGGCGCGGTCGGTGCGATCGGGCAGAAGAATATCAAGCGCCTGCTCGCCTATTCGTCGATCAACAATGTCGGCTTCATGCTCGTCGGCCTTGCCGCGGGAACGCAGCAGGGCGTCGAGGGCGTGCTGACCTATCTGCTCGTCTATATGCTGACGACGCTCGGCGCCTTCCTCGTCGTGCTCCAGCTGCGTGACGTCGACGGCAACCAGGTCGAGAGCATTCCGGCGCTTGCCGGCCTGTCGCAGCGACGCCCGGGCCTTGCCGCGGCGATGGCGGTATTCCTGTTCAGCCTCGCGGGCATCCCGCCGCTCTTCGGCTTCTGGCCGAAGTATCTGGTGTTCGAGGCCGCGGTGAACGCGAACCTAGTGCCGCTGGCGGTTGCGGGCATCGTCGCCTCGGTGATCGGCGCATTCTATTATATCGCGATCATCAAGACGATGTACTTCGACGACAAGTCGGACACCGAATTCCCCAAGGGTGGTGGTGCGATCGTCGAGGATGCGGTGATCACTGCGAGCGCGCTCTGGCTCTCGGTCATCGGCTATCTCTTCATTCCCGTGCTGGCGGTCCTTTCGGCCAGCGCCGCAGCGGTGCTGTTCTGATACCGCCGATCGAGCGGATCGCGCAGACAGGTTCGACCAACGCCGACCTGCTGGCGCGGCTGGCCAGCGGCGAGCATGTCGGTGAGGGCCATTGGCTGATCGCCGACCGCCAGACCGCAGGACGCGGCCGTCTCGGGCGCGGCTGGAACGACGGGCAGGGCAATTTCATGGGCTCGACCGTCGTCCATCTGACGATCGGCGATCCGTCGGCGGCAACGCTGGCGCTCGTCGCGGGGGTCGCGCTCGCCAAGACTGTTGCCGCACTCGCGCCGGATGTCGGCGCGCAGCTCAAATGGCCGAACGACCTGCTGGTGGGCGGCGCGAAATGCGCCGGCATATTGATGGAACGCACCGGCAATTCGGTGGTGATCGGCATCGGGGTCAATCTGACCGCCGCGCCCGAATTGCCCGACCGCCCAACCGCGACGCTGGCGGGCAAGGGCGCTGCCATCGACCGCGACCATTTCGCCGGGGCGCTCGGCATCGCGATGATCGACGCGCTCTGGACCTGGCGGCAGGAAGGCGTTGCGAGCATTGTTCGCGCCTGGATCCCGCAAGCGCATCCGATCGGCACACCGCTGCGCGTGTCCGAACAGGGTATCGACGGCTTTTTCGACGGGCTTGCCGAGGATGGCGCGCTGCGCTTGCGCCGCGACGGCGGCGAGACCATGTTGATCCATGCGGGAGACGTCGAGTTACGGCGCCCCGTGGAGGGGAAATAAGATGCTGCTCGCGATCGATGTCGGCAACACCAACGCCAAATTCGCGCTGTTTCGCGGCACCGAGCTGCTCGCACGCTGGCGCATCGCCACCGACGATCGGCGCACCGCCGACGAATATATGGTGTGGCTCGACCAGCTGATGCGGATCGAGGGACACGACCGCGCCGATGTCGAAGCCGTAATCATCTCGACCGTCGTGCCGCGCGCGCTCCACAATCTTCAACTGCTGGCGCACAAATATTTCGGAGTCGATGCGCTCGTCGCCGGACGCGAGCCGGTGACCTGGGGCATCGCGCTCAAGGTCGACGAACCACAGTCGGTCGGTGCCGACCGCGCGGTCAACGCGATCTCGGCGCAGGCGGTCGAGCCCGGCAAGGACAAGCTCGTTATCAGCTTCGGCACCGCGACGACGCTCGACCATATCGGCGCCGACGGCGCCTATCTTGGCGGGATCATCGCGCCCGGCGTCAATCTGTCGCTCGAAGCACTCGTCGCGGCAGCGGCAAAACTGCCGCGTATCGCGATCGAAGCCCCGGCAACGAACAGCGTTATCGGGCGCACTACCGAAAGTCAGATGTTGATCGGTGTCTATTGGGGCTATGTCTCGATGATGGAAGGCCTGATCGCACGCATGAAGGCCGAAATCGGCAAACCGCTCACCGTGATCGCTACCGGCGGTCTCGCGACGCTTTTTCAGGAACAGGGCCAGCTGTTCGACCGCATCGAACCCGACCTGACGCTGAACGGGCTGATGCACCTCTATCATCAATGGAAGCCAACAACATGACGACTCCGGGTAAGGAGCTACTCTTCCTCGCATTGGGCGGATCGGGCGAGATCGGCATGAATGCCAATCTTTACGGTTGCGACGGCAAATGGATCATGCTCGATCTTGGCGTGACCTTCGGCACGCATGATTATCCCGGCATCGATATCATCATGCCCGACCTCGAATTTATCGAGGATCGCAAGAAGGACCTGCTTGGCATCGTTCTGACGCACGGTCACGAGGACCATATCGGTGCCTTGCCCTATCTCGCCGCCGACCTCGGCGTGCCGCTCTATGCTAACCGCTTCACCGCGGGGCTGATCGCCGGCAAGCTGATCGAGGAGGGGCTGGAGAAACAGGTCAAGGTTCACGTCGTCGATATCGACGCGAAGTTCCAGCTTGGCCCATTCGGCATCCGCTTCGTGCCGCTCGCGCACTCGATTCTCGATATGAGCGCGGCGGTGATCGACACCCCCTATGGCCGGGTCTTTCACACCGGCGACTGGAAACTCGACGACGATCCGGTGCTTGGTACCCCATCGTCGGCAGCGGCACTTACCAAGCTCGGCGATGAAGGGATCGACGTGCTGGTCGGCGATTCGACCAACGCCTTCAATCCCGAGGCGTCGGGCAGCGAAGGTGGGCTGTTCGACGGTCTCTCGACCGCGGTCGGCGCGGCAAAGGGGAGGGTGATCGTCACAACCTTTGCTTCGAACGCGGCGCGGCTGAAGACGCTTGGCGAGGTCGCCAAGGCGACGGGGCGTACCCTGTGCGTTGCCGGTCGCTCGCTCGACCGGATCCTCGGCGTCGCGCGCGCGGTCGGCTATCTCAAGGATTTCCCGCCGACGGTCGATTTCGACGAAGCGATGCGGCTGCCGCGGAACAAGGTCATGGTGATCGCGACCGGGGGGCAGGGCGAACCCCGTGCCGCGCTGGCGCGAATGGCCGCCGACGGCCATCAGATCAAGCTCGAAGCAGGCGACACCGTCGTCTTCTCGTCGAAGCAGATTCCGGGCAACGAGGTCGCGATCGGGCGGATCATGAACCAGCTTGCGGCAAAGGACGTGCTGACGGTCACCGAGAAGCAGGCGCATATCCACGTCAGCGGCCATCCGGGGCAGCCCGAACTCGCCGCGCTTTACGGCTGGCTGCGGCCGAAGCTTGTCGTGCCCGTGCATGGCGAAATTCGCCATATGCACGAACAGGCGCGTTTTGCGCTCGAACGCGGTGTTCCGGACGCCCTGATTCAGGAAAATGGCGACCTTGTCCGTCTCGCACCCGGCCCGGCCAAGATCATCGAGCGCGTTCATTCCGGCCGCCTGATCCTCGACGGCGACGTCATCCTGCCCGCCGATGGCGAGACGATCAACGAACGGCGCAAGCTGTCGCTGCACGGTCACATCACCGTCGCAGTCATCTTTACCGGCAAGCGCTTTACGCAGGCGGCGATCAGCTATCGCGGCGTGCCCGTCGAGGATGAGCGCGAAGCCTTTATCGACGAGATGCGCGAAGCCGCCGAACAGGCCGCGACCGGCCCCGCGCGCGAGGAGGAAAAGCTGCGCGAGGCGATCCGCCTCGGCGTGCGGCGCATCGCAACCGACTGGACGGGGAAAAAGCCCGTCGTCGATGTGATGCTCGTCGATATCTGAGCCGGGACGAACTGCGATGAAATGGACCTCGGCGCTCGCCATCTATCTGCTGTTCTGGGCGTTCAGCGCCTTCTTCGTGCTGCCCTTTCATGGCCGCCGCGCGAGCGATGATGCGACGCCGCTGGTCAAGGGACAGGAGCCGGGCGCACCGGCGACCTTCCGCCCCGGGCGCATCCTCCTGCAGATGACGATCGCCGCGACGGTCGCCTTCATTCTCTATTACGTCGCCTATGTGAATGGCTGGGCCGATCCCGACGTGCTGAGCGGGCGGACCTGAATAGCCAGCGAAAAGTTATTCGCTGGCCTCGAAGATACTCAATGCCTGTTGTGCTTGAGCACGCAAGCGCGGCCACAAAGTGTGGCCGATGAAGGCTGCGTCATTCCCTTTGGGCAAATCCAACAGCATCGCTTCGAGCAAGGATTTTACCCCGTCGATGCTCTCGACCTCTTTTGAATCGATAAGACTTCTGCTGACCGCGCTTTGATCAAAATCATTGTCGTCGAAAAAGAAATGGAAAATTTCGTCGATACCCGACGCCAGCCCGATTTCGGTTTCTTTGCGCCAGATTTCCCGAGGTTCTTCTGCGGCGAGTTCGCGAAGGTACGACAGAAGTTCGGCGCGTTTTTCTGAATCGAAAGCCGCCACGTCGGTGCCGCTCACCCAAACTCAGCCTAGTTCCGCAGCCGGTCGATCGCCTGCGCCAGCGCGACATAGAGCTTGCCGATATCCGACGAGAGCAGGGTGACGCTGATCGCCGACCCGTCGCGCGCGCCGATGAGCAGGCGCAGCATCGCCTCAAAATCGTGGATGAACTGGTTCACCGACGCATGGAACCCGTCGTCGGCCTGATAGAGGCGCAAGATTTCCTTGGCCTCGCTGTTGTCGATCAGCTTGACTGCGCGCCGCGCGAAGACGCCGCGGTCGCCCTTCAGATAGGCGTCCCATGCGATATCGCTGACTTCGCTCGACATGATCTTGGTGACGTCGATCGCGGTCGATTTCAGCGACTCGGTCAGCAGGCCGACCTGTTTCGCGAGCGAATCGCGATCGGACGCGGCGATCGCCTGTTCGGCCTCGTTCACGCGCTGCTCGACGCTCGCGCTGGTGTCCATGATCGTGATCAGCTGGCGCATCAGCCGGTCGGCGGCGCTGTTTGCCGCGGCGACCGCGCGTGCCGACGCGTCCTCGATCGCACTCAATTGTGCCATGACCTCATTCTTGAAGGCCGCGTCGATCGCATCGGTTGCGGTCGCCTGCATCGTCTCGCGGGCACTTGTGACCAGCTTTTCGAGCGTCAGCCGCGCTTCGTTCGCGGCCGAATCGGCGGTCGCGCGGACTTCGCCGAGCGTCGCGATCATGCGCGCGCCACCCTGTTCGGCGAATTCGTCGGCGCCGTCGCGCAGCTTGGCGAGTGCCGCCTCGGCGTCGGCGAGCGAGCCGTTGATGCGGTCGACAAGTAACTGCTGGCTGGTCGCATGACCCGCCATCTGTTCCTCGTTCGACTTGAGCGTCGCCTGCACCGCGTTGACGTGCGACGCCGTCGATTGCGCGACCAGTTCGGACGCGTCGAGGATCGGGCGGAGCTGCGACAACGCCGTCTGCGTCGTCTTGCCGTGCGAGGTGATGCGGTCGAGCGCGTGGGGCAGCGTTTCGTCGAGTTCGCGCGTGACGGCGTCGAGCGCCAGCAGCAGCGATTCGGCGTGGGTGATAAGCTGGTGCGCCGAGGCGTTGCCGCTCTGCACTTCCTGCATGAACGCGGCGAGCTGCGCCTTGGTGTCGTCGATCGAGCGGCCGATGACGCCGGTGCTCGCGCTGACGCTGACGTCGAGAATTTCGAGCTGCTGGCCCACTTCGGTCACATGCGCGGTGATGCGCGCGGCGAGCGCGTCGCTGGCGTCGGCGTGGGCGGAAAGCTGCGCGCCCATTGCATCGCCGGCATCGCGCGCGACTGCGAGCTTCGCATCCATCAGCGCGCCGGCGTCGTCGACGCCTTCGCGGAACTGCCGCCAGCTTTGATCGATCTGGCCCGTCATCGCCGCAACCGTCGAGGTCATGTCGTCGCGCGCCGAGGCCGCGACCTTCGTCATATGGACGATCGCCGCGCTCTGCACCTGGGCGACTTGCGCCGAGGCGGCGAGCAGGTCGGTTTCGGTTTCCTTCGTCTGTTCTTGCAACGCGACGATCGCTTCGAGCACGGTCGCGGTCGAATCGACTCCGGTCTGCGCGGCCTTCGCCGTTTCCTCGCCAAGCGCCGCCAGCCGGGCTTCGAGGTTGGCGCCCTGCTGATGCGCGACGAGTCCCGCCTCGCGGAAATTGACCGCGAGCCGCTGCGCTACATCGTCGATTCGCGGCAAGCCGGCGAGCAGCCCGTCCATCCGCTGCAACGCAACGTCGCCCGAGCGCGCGAGTTGATCATGCGCGTTGGCGATGACCGAGGCGTTGCTCGCGAGCTTGTCGCTGCTTTCGGTGAGCCGAGACACGGTGTCGAGCCCGAGCTGCTGGACGATCTTCGCCTGCTCGCCGAGCTGCTTTTGCGCGTCGGCCAGATGCAGGCCGAGCGAATGCATCGACTGGTTCAGCGCCAGATTTTCTTCGCGGAGGCTGGCGGCAACACGAGCGAAGCGCGCCTGTTCGGACCGGCCCGATCGCAGCAACGCCATCCACAGCACCGCAAGCAGCGTCAGCGGCATCGCGATCGTCGCGATCGTCGCAGGCCATGCGGAAAGGGCGGGGCCGCGCGCAAAGCCGCCGGTCGCCACCGAAAGCGCGAATGCGGTCCAGCCGATCGCCAGAAGGACGATCAGCGCAGGTGCAATCCGCTCGCGCCAGGCCGACGCGGCAAGCGGCGCGTCGTCACGATCCTCGGCGTCGGTGAGCCCGGCATCAACGAGGGGGGACATGTCGAGCCAATTCCGTTCGGTGGGCGCCTCGATTTCGGGCGCGGGCGCGGCATCGGGTGCGGCGTTTTCCGCCGGCTCCACGCTGTCCGCCTCATGGTTTGCCGCGGAATTCCGCCACAATCCTACGATTTTCTTTTCCCCCGTCATCCGGCCATCTTAGCATCAAATGACCGCCATGAAACGGAAACTTAACCCCGGGCTGCCAATCCTGTGGAATGTCTTTCGACAGCGGCCCTCTCGACCGATATCTCAGCGCCGCTTTCGGCGACGATCCGGCTATGGCGATGGACCTGCGCACCGCCTTCACCGGCGGCGCGCGCGACCTGTCCGATCTGATGCGACGATCGCGCTGCGATGCGAACTGGGAGATGGCGGCAGTCCGTCTGAAGAGTCTCGCCGCAACCTTCGGGATCATCCCGCTGATCGAACTCGCCGAAGCGGCGATCGAAGGTGCGCCCGGCGATCCCGCGGTTCTGCGTCAGATCAACCAGGCTATCGACGCGATCGCCTGACCGGCGAAACGGGTTCAATTCCCGTTCAGCCGTCCGCCTCCATGGAAATATCGATGCCGGCTGTCTTGCCTTGGCAACGCGACGGGTTTAGCCGCGTTTAGGACGCGGCCGAACCTGTGTGCGTTGGTGCAAGGCGGCCGAATACTGAGGAGAGATTTCGATGTTCACCCGTTTCCGCTCGATGCCTGCAACGGCGATGGCCGCTGTGTTGGGCTGCGCGCTGATGACGACCGCAGCGCCCGCCGCTGCCCAGGACAAGCCGAAGAAGGAAAAGCCCAAGAAGGGCGAAGAGGCCAAGGGTGGCGGAATTTCCGTCAGCAAGGGCTTCTTGCCGGTGGCCAAAAAGTTGGAAGATTCGTCGAAGGCCAAGGATGCTGCCGCGTTGCAGGCAGCGCTCGCCGAAGCACCGGCCTTGGCGACGACGCCCGACGACAAATATATCGTCGGCTTTTATCAGCTCCAGCTCGGCATCCAGAACAAGGATCAGGCGCTGCAGGCGCAGGGCCTCGACGCCATGCTCGAAACAGGCAAGGCGCCGGCCGAAAGCGTCGGCGTGTATAATTTCTATTCGGGCAATTTCGCCTATGGCGCGAAAAACTACACCAAGGCGATCCAGCGTCTCGAAGCGGCAAAGGCCGCCGGTTCGACCGAAGCGGCGCTCGCACCGATGCTGATGGACAGCTATCTGAACGGCGGACAGATCGACAAGGGCTGGGAAATCGCCAAGGCGGGGATCGACTCCGCGCGCGCTGCGGGCACCCGGCCGTCGGAAGAACTTTATGTGCGTCCGGCGCAGGCCTTCCAGAAGGCCAATCGCACCAATGAAATGCTCGATGTGCTGACGATGCGGGTTCAGGATTATCCGACCCCCGCGACGTGGCGCAACACGCTCTACATCCTGTTGCAGCAGGCGCAGGGCGACAAGGATCTCAATCTCGATATCTTGCGCCTGATGCGCGCGACCAATTCGATGACCCAGCGTCCCGAGTATCTCGAATATGCGGCGCTGGCGACCGAAGCGGGCTATCCCGGCGAGGTCGTCGCGATGGTCAAGCAGGGCCAGAACAGCGGCGCGATCCCGAAGAATGACGCGCATTTCGGCGGCATCCTCGAAACGCAGGGGCCGCGCGCGGCGACCGACGCGGCGGCTGTCGCTGCCGATGCCGGCAAGCCCGCGACGCTCAGCAACCCGAAGGCCGCGCGTGCGACCGCCGACGCTTTGGTCGGCAACGGCGAAGCGGCGAAGGCCATCCCGCTGTACGAAGCCGCGCTGACCGCTGCGCCGACCGACAATGTCGTGCAATTCCGCCTCGGTGTGGCGCAGGCGCTCGCCGGGCAGGGCGATGCCGCTGCCGCGAGCTTCGCCAAGGTGCAGGGCAACCGCCAGCGGCTTGCCCAGCTTTGGGCGATCCGTGCCAAGGCTGGTGCGCCGACGGCGGCAGCGCCCGCGGCTGCCGCCGCTCCGGCTACGGGCAGCTAAGCCTTCGGACCTTCGCCCAAAGCAAAAGGGCGCCGCTCCAGACCGGAACGGCGCCCTTTTTGTTGTCGATATGGATGTTGATCAGGGCTCGACCGGAATTCCAGCGAGTTGCTTCGCCGTGCGAATCGTCAGCGACGTCTTCACGCTCGTGACATTGGGCGCCGACGTCAGGTGCGCAGTCAGGAACGACTGGAAGCTCTGCAGATCGCGCGCGACGACCTTCAGCAAAAAGTCGATCTCGCCGTTCAGCATATAGCATTCACGCACCTCGGCGAGCCCGCCGACATAATCCTCGAACGCCTTCAGGTCGGATTCGGCCTGGCTACGCAGGCTGACCATCGCAAAGACGGTGATGCCATAGCCGAGCTTCGCCGCATCGAGGTCGGCGTGGTAGGACCGGATCACGCCCGATTCTTCGAGCGCGCGCACGCGGCGGAGACATGGCGGAGCCGTCAGCCCCACCATCTGTGCCAGTTCGACATTCGTCATCCGCCCGTTTTTTTGCAGCTCGCCCAGTATCTGCAAATCAATCTGATCGAATTTCTGACTAGCCATCATTGAAACATCCGCTTTCCAAAACTGCGCTGACCATAATAATATTTCAGGCGATTGCAATTGTCCCACAATGCGACGCGGAAGGTTAAGGCACTTTCATGACCGGATGATTCACGCTAGCCGGTAAGAATATGCTAACCAACGACCGAGGGTGTGGGGCTCAATTCGCGTGACTGCTGACTCGATGATTGCGACCATCTTGCGCCAGGCGCCTGCGGATCGCCGCGCGAGCATCATCGCGTGGCGCCAGCTCTCCGATATTCTGGCACAGCGCGGCAATCAACTGTCCGATGACGATATTCGCCGCAGCTTGCACGCGCTCGCGGTGCTGCGGCCCCGCGTTCCCGAATCCGTGCGCCGCGATTGCGCGCGGGCGATTGCGCGTCACGGGCGCTTTGCCCCGCTCGTCGCGCTCTATGCCAATGATGTTCCCGCGGTTTCTGCGATCATGCTGCGCGATGCGCGGCTTGCCGAGGCCGACTGGCTCGCGCTTCTGCCGGCGACGAGCGCAATGGCGCGATCGGTGCTGGCGGGTCGGTCCGACCTGCCGCACGGCGTCTATCGCGCGCTTGCTAGCTTGGGCAGCGCGTCGGTCGCGCTGCCGCAGCCCGAAGTCGTAACGCGGCAAGAGCCCGAAGTAGCGGAACGGGCGGACCCCGCTCTGGCAACCGAAACGGCGTCCGGGCCTGCGGTCGAAAGTCATCCGAGTCAGATCAGTGAACTCGTTCGCCGGATCGATAAATATCAGTCGACTCGCGCCCAGCCGAGCCCGTCGCGCGCGCCGCGAGCAGCGTTCCTGTTCGAAACCGGCCCCGACGGCGTGATCCACTGGGTCGAAGGCATCACTCGCGGCGCGGTGATCGGGCTGTCGATCGCCGAGGCGGCCTTTGGCGGCGAACCCGGCACCGATGGCGTGGCCGCCGGCGCCTTTCGTCAGCGCGCCGAAATCATCAACGCGCGCATGCTGCTCGAAGGCACTGCGGCGGATGCCGGCGAATGGCGTTTTTCGGCGCTACCCTGGTTCGACCCGGCGACAGGGCAGTTTCGCGGTTATCGCGCGAGCGCGCGCCGCCCGCACCGCAATGAAATGCCCTATGGCCGGCCTGCCCCCGAGGATTCGGGCGACTCGATCCGCCAGCTGATTCACGAGTTGCGCAGCCCGCTGAATGCCATTTCGGGTTTTGCGCAGATCATTTCAGGACAGATGTTCGGGCCGGTGAGTTCGGGTTATCGATCGATGGCCGAAACGATCGTCGGCGACGCCGCGTCGGTCCAGTCGATCATCGACGATCTGGAAACCGCTGCGCGCAGCGGCACGGCGCGTGTCGACGCGCACTCGGAAGAGGTTGTCGATATCGGTGCGATCGTCACCCAGGTCGAAAGCGAATTGGCGGCGCTGCTGACCGATCAACGCGTCGACCTCAGTATATCACGGGTTGGCGGGCCGTTTCTTGGGCACTCCAACGATGCCGATGTCCGGCGGATGGTGGGCCGCCTGCTTACCGCACTAGTCGATGTGTCCGAACCGGGTGCAATATTGGTCGGGCAGTTGGTCACCGAATCTCAGCACGACGACATGCTTCAGCTGCGTATCGTCCGCCCTGCGACGATCCGCTTTGCAACGTCGGCGGAACTGCTCGACCCGGGCTTCAGCCCCGAAGGCGAGGCGCCCGGCGCCGCGGTGCTCAGCCTCGGTTTCTCGCTCCGCTTGGTCGACAGTCTCGCTCGGGCAAGCGGCGGACGGCTCGATATCGGGCATAACGCCTTGACCTTGCATCTCCCCTCCGCCAACTCGAAGGCCGAAGCCGGGCTGGAGGCCCAGCAAGGTGAGTAGGCCGCCGATCGGCCAGTCTTCGGGGCAAAGGGGAGCATGGTGCAGCCTGCGGGCAATTTCTTTGCATATCCGGCCGCATCGGATCTGATCGCGCTGGAAGCGGGGGAGCGACCGCGCTTCTGGGTCACGATCGATACCGAAGAGGATTTCGACTGGGCGGCGCCATTCGCGCGCACCGGCTACGGGCTCGCCTCGGTTCCCGCGCTCGCCGAATGCCAGGCCTATTTCGAACGCGCCGCGGTTCGGCCGATCTATCTGGTCGACTGGCCCGTCGTCGCCGACGACCGCGCGGTCGAAATTCTCGGGAACGCGCAGGATGGCGGTCGCTGCGAGATCGGGGCGCAGCTCCATCCGTGGGTGACGCCGCCGCATGATGAGGATGTGAGCGAGCGCAACAGCTATACCGGAAACCTGCCCGCCGCTTTGCAGCGCGCGAAAATGACGGCGCTGCGCGATGCGATCCAGGGCCGTTTCGGTGTCGCGCCGACCGTCTATCGCGCCGGGCGATACGGCCTCGGCCCCGATAGCGCGGCGATGCTCGCCGAACTCGGGTTCCGCTGCGACACGTCGGTGCGTAGCGGCTTCGATTATCGCGCGGGGCACGGCCCCGACTATCGCGCTGCGCCGCTGCATCCCTGGTGGGTTCGCACCGGAGCCGGTATGATGCTCGAGATTCCGGTCACCACTGTTTTCGGCGGCTTGCTGGGCGAGGCCGGCCCCGGGCTCTATCACCGCGTTGCGCGGAATGGGACCCACGTCGGCGCCGCGCTCGCCCGTCTCGGGCTCGTCGAACGGATCGCGCTCACGCCCGAGGGGATTCCCGCCGAGCGCGCATGCACCGCGATCGATATCGCGATCGCGGCGCGCCTGCCGGTGCTCAACTTCTCTTTCCACTCGCCGTCGCTGCAACCCGGCAATACGCCTTATGTTCGCAGCAGGGCCGATCTTGAGCTTTTCTATCGCTGGTGGGATATCGTGCTCGATCACCTCGCACGCAGCGGCGTGGAGGCGACGACGGCCGCCGAAATATTGGCGATGGCCGAGCGGAAGACGACTTCGGCGTTAACCCCCTGATCGTTGGCGCTTGCCAATCCGCCGCGGCCTCCGCTATCGCCCGCACACCCCCACCGGGTTTGAAAAGGGGGCCTGTAGCTCAACGGTTAGAGCTGGCCGCTCATAACGGCTAGGTTGCGGGTTCGAGTCCTGCCGGGCCCACCATTTCCCCACGTATTTCCCTTGCAAAACGAAACCGATACCTCTCCATTGCGCCGGCAGAAGGAGAGGGACATGGGGAAGCGGCGGACGATTTTTCTGGGCGGCCTTGCGGTGATCGCGATCGTGGCGGGAACGGTAGCGGTACGCACCGCGACCTTTGCGCCAAAGAACATCGCGGACGGCAGCGACATCCGCCTAGCCGCCGTGCCCACCTATGACATCGACGCCGCCGTCGGCCACCTGAGCGCCGCGGCGCAAATCAAGACGATCTCGCATCAGGATCCGGCGGAGAATGACATCGCCGAATGGGATCGGCTGCACGCATGGCTTGCGTCGACCTATCCCGCGACGCATCGCGCGATGACGCGGACGATCCTGCCGAACCGGACGCTCATCTATCATTGGCCGGGCAGCGACGCGTCGCTCGCGCCGATCATCGTCATGGCGCATCAGGACGTCGTGCCGGTCACCGAAGGCACCGAAAAGGACTGGAAATATCCACCCTTCGCCGGGACGATCGCCGAAAAGTCGGTGTGGGGCCGCGGGACGGTCGACGACAAGGGCTCGCTCATCGGTCTGTTCGAAGCGATAGAGGCGCTGGCGGCAAACGGGTTCAACCCCAAGCGCGGCATCTACCTCGTTTCGGGGCACGACGAAGAGGCCGGCGGTTCGGGCGCGGTCGCCGCGGCCGCCAAATTGAAGGCAGAGGGTGTCCGCGCGCTCTACACGCTCGACGAGGGCAGCGTCGTGCTGCGCGACACGCCCGTGATCGACGGCCCCGCGATCCTGATCGGCGTCGCCGAGAAAGGCTATGCGACGCTCAAGGTGACCGCCAATGCGCCCGGCGGGCACAGCTCGATGCCGCCCGCCGAAACCGGTGTAACGACGCTGGCGCGCGCGGTGCTGGCAATCACCGACAGCCCGTTTCCGATCGAGATGCGCGGGCCTGGTGCGGCGATGATCGAGGCGCTCGCCGCGCACAAGGGCGGCACGACGGAGATGGCGGTTGCGAACCAGTGGCTGCTCGGCTCGGTGCTGAAAAAGCAGATCTCCGCATCGCCTTCGTCGGCCGCGGCCTTCCATACCACCATCGCGCCGACGATGTTGCAGGGCAGTCCCAAGGAGAATGTCCTCCCGCAATCGGCCACCGCGCTGATCAACTATCGCATCGCGCCGTGGAACAGCTCGGCCGACGTCATGGCCCGCGCCAAGGCGGCGGTCGGTGACGCACCGGTGGAACTCAGCTGGGTCAAGCGGCCGAACGAGCCGTCGCGCGTCTCGTCGAGCAACTCGCAAGGCTGGAAATATGTCGTCGCCGCCGCGCGTGCCGATGCGCCCGATGCCGTGGTGGCGCCCTATCTGGTCGTTGCGGCGACCGACAGCCGCAGCATGGAGCCGATTTCCGAGGATGTGTACCGCTTCATGCCGATGCATTTCACGCTGAAGGAGACCGCGATGATCCACGGCACCAACGAACATATGACGGTCGACAGCTTCAAACGCATGATCGACTTCTATGCGCGGCTGATCGCAACATCGGCGGGGTGATCGATCTGGGAAAATAGTGGTCGGGGAGACAGGATTCGAACCTGCGACATCCTGCTCCCAAAGCAGGCGCGCTACCGGGCTGCGCTACTCCCCGACTACTGACCCGCGCCTTAGACAGGGTGCGGGCACAAGTCTATCCCGCCCGGACAGCGGGCAAAGAAAAAGGCGGCCTTCCCGAAGGAAGACCGCCCAAATCTCGTTTCAGTCAACGCCCCGAAGGGCTGCGACTTACTTCTTTTCTTCAGCCGGAGCAGCAGCGGCCGGAGCAGCAGCGGCGTCAGCCGGAGCAGCCGTGGCAGCAGCAGCGTCAGCCGGAGCAGCAGCTTCTGCACCAGCAGCAGCAGCGTCGGCACCAGCGGCAGCGGCTTCAGCGCCAGCAGCAGCGGCGTCGGCGCCTTCTTCAGCAACCGCTTCAGCGGCCGGAGCTTCGGTGGTGGCTTCTTCAGCAGCCTTTTCACCGCAAGCGGCGAGGGCGAACATGCTGGCAGCAACAGCGATAGCAGCAAACTTCTTCATGATGTGTGGGCTCCCTAAAATGCCTTACCGCGTTGGGGAAACTTTCCCGTTCGCGAGCCGCGGGATTTAGCCGTTCCGCATGAATCGTCAACAAAAATAATTGAGATGCCCGGCGCCCACGGGATTCTGTCATTTCTCCGTCATACTCAGGGAAGCTCGTCGTTCGTGCTGTTTGCAAGAATCGCAAGAGTCGCGGCCCAAACCGTCACATTTTGCCGCAATTGCACGGGGTCGATCTTGTCGAGCGTGTCGTCGGGCGTGTGGTGCAGGTCGAAATATCGTGTCCCATCTTGCGCCAGATCGACCGCCGGAACGCCAGCCTGCACAAGCGCGCCGATGTCGGCGCCGCCATTGGCGGACTGCTTGCCGCGTACGACCCCGAACGGCGCGACAGCAGCGGCAATCCGGTCCGAAAGCGCTTTCGCGCTGTCAGGCAGCTTGAAGTCGACGCGCCACACGCGGTCGGCACCGAAATCGGATTCGAGCGCCACGGCGTGCTTCTCTTTGCCATGCGCGTCGAAATAGGCCTTGCCGCCAAACACGCCGACCTCTTCGGCGCCCGCCCACAAGATGCGGATCGTCCGGCGCGGCTGGCCGGCGGTCATCACATGCTTGGCGGCGGCAGTGATGATCCCGCATCCCGCTGCATCGTCGATTGCGCCGGTACCGAGATCCCAGCTATCGAGATGGCACGCGACGATCACCGGGCTGGCGGCAGGATCGCTGCCGGGCACTTCGGCGATGACATTGCCTGAGCGCTGCTGCCCGAGGTTCCGCGGCGTCAGGAGCAGTTTCAACCGCAGCGGCGCGGCGGCCTGGCCCGCCTCGACGCGTTTCCATTGCCTTACCAACTGGTCGGCGTCGGGATTGGACAGCGCGCCGGCGGGGATCGGCTTGACGCCCGCCTCGAAATTGGTGCCGCCGGTGTGCGGATTGCGGTGGCTGTCGGTTCCGATCGAGCGGATCACGACGGCGATTGCGCCTTTTTTCGCCGCGACATTCGCGCCGGTGAAGCGCGCGCGGCCATATTGGCCATAGCCGCTGCCGTCCTGCGCCGCTTTCATCTGATGGTCGATAAAGACGATCTTGCCCTTCACGACGTTGTCGGGCGCTGCGACGAGCGCATCATAGCTCGCGAAGTAGACGACATCGCCTTCGAGGCCCTTGGGACCCGTCGAGGCGCTGGTGCCGAGCGCGGTGATGTGGAGCTTCTGTGGCTGGAACGGGCCGGTCAGCGACGCCTCCTCGGCGCCGCGCACCCAAGTCTGCATCATGAAGGCTTCTTCACGCACATTCTGGAACCCCATTTCGGTGAGCCGCTTGACGCTCCAGCGCCGGGCGGCCGCCTCGGCCTCGGTCGCCGCCTGTCGCGGGCCGATTTCGGTCGTCAGCCCTTCGGTGATCGCCCAGGCCGGATCGTCGCCTTGCTGCGCCAGTTCGGCGGCGCTCGGCATTGTCTGGGCCGATGCGGCGGTGGAGAGGAGAAGGGCGGCGATCCCGGCAAGGCCGGCGAAGGTGCGGGGGATTTTCATGCGGCTTTCCTAACGGCGCGCCTCGCGCGCGCAAGCGCCGATTGCCAATCGCGCGCCCATTCGCTAACCGGCGCGCAACTCAATCTCTCCCGGCCGCGCCCGCGGCCCAGCCTGCACCGGAGCATATCCATGGCCGCCCAATATAGTTTCGTGATGAAGGGTCTTACCAAGACCTATCCCGGCGCGCAAAAGCCGACGCTGAACAACCTCAGCCTGCAATTCTATCCCGACGCCAAGATCGGCATCGTCGGCCCGAACGGCACGGGTAAGTCGACCTTGATGAAGATCATGGCGGGCATGGACACCGAATTCACCGGTGAAGCCTGGCCGGGCGAAAATATCACCGTCGGCTATCTGGCGCAGGAGCCCGAACTCGACCCGACCAAGACGGTCAAGGAAAACGTCATGGACGGCGTCCGCCCGGTCGCCGACATGATGGAGCGTTTCAACGAGATCAGCACGCTGATGGCCGATCCGCCGGAAGATGCCGATTTCGACGCGCTCATGGAGGAAATGGGCACGCTTCAGGAAAAGATCGACGCGGTCGACGGCTGGACGCTCGACAACCAGCTCGAAATCGCGATGGAAGCGCTCCGCTGCCCGCCGGGCGACTGGAGCGTCGAAAATCTCTCGGGCGGCGAACGCCGCCGCATCGCGCTGACGCGCCTGCTGCTTGAAAAGCCGTCGATCCTGCTGCTCGACGAACCGACCAACCACCTCGATGCCGAAAGCGTCGCCTGGCTTGAAAAGCATCTCGTCGACTATCCGGGCAACGTCATCCTCGTCACCCACGATCGCTACTTCCTCGACAATGTCGTGAACTGGATCCTCGAACTCGATCGCGGCCGCTATTTCGTCTACGAGGGCAACTACTCCACCTACCTGGAAAAGAAGGGCAAGCGCCTCGAGCAGGAATCGCGCGAGGACGCGGGTCGCCAAAAGGCGATCAAGGACGAGCTCGAGTGGATCCGCCAGTCGCCCAAGGCGCGTCAGGCCAAGTCGAAGGCGCGTATCAAAAGCTTCGACCAGCTGGTCGAGGCGCAGGAAAAGCGCATCCCCGGCAAGGCGCAGATCGTCATCCAGGTCCCCGAACGTCTCGGCGGCAAGGTGATCGAGGTCGAGGGCATCTCGAAGGCCTATGGCGACAAGCTGCTCTTCGAAGACCTGTCCTTCACGCTCCCGCCCGGCGGCATTGTTGGCGTTATCGGTCCGAACGGCGCGGGTAAATCGACTTTGTTCAAGCTGATCACCGGACAGGAAACCCCCGACAGCGGCAGCGTCGCGATCGGCGACACCGTACGCCTTGGCTATGTCGACCAGAGCCGCGATGCGCTCGACCCGAACAAGAATGTCTGGGAAGAAATCTCGGGCGGCTCCGAAATGATGAACATCGGCAAGCACGAAATGCAGACGCGCGCTTATGTCGGCGCATTCAACTTCAAGGGCGTCGATCAGCAGAAGAAGGTCGGCCAGCTTTCGGGCGGTGAGCGCAACCGCGTCCATATGGCCAAGATGCTGAAACAGGGCGGCAACGTGCTGCTGCTCGACGAACCGACCAACGATCTCGACACCGAAACGCTGGCGGCGCTCGAAGAAGCGCTCGAGAATTTCGCGGGTTGCGCCGTGGTTATCAGCCACGACCGCTTCTTCCTCGATCGCCTTGCGACGCACATCCTCGCGTTCGAAGGCGACAGCCACGTCGAATGGTTCGAAGGCAATTTCGAATCCTATGAAGAGGACAAGGTCCGCCGCCTCGGCGACGATGCGACGCGCCCGCACGCGACGTCGTACAAGAAGCTGACGCGCTGATCTGATGGCGGGGGAGGGGGCTCCGATTTCGTCGGGCGCGATCCGTTTGGATGCGGACGCGCTCAACGATTTCCTGAAGGCGGCCTTCCCGCACTCCGAGCCTGGTTCGCGCGGCCATGTCTTGTCCGCCGCGCCGGGTTTCATCCAGGCGCGGATGGATCCGACCGACAAGGCACTACGCCCCGGCGGGCTGATCTCGGGCCCGACGCAGATGGGCTTCGCCGACATGGCGGCCTACGCGCTCGTCCTCGCACACATCGGCCCCGTCGCGATGGCGGTGACGAGCGCGCTCAACTATCAGTTCCTGCGCCCGTGCCGGCCGGGGCCGCTGTTCGCCGACGCGCATATGCTGCGCCTCGGCAAACGGCTGGCGGTGATGGATATTCGCATCTGGACCGACGATGTCGACAAGCCGGTCGGTCAGGCGAATGTGACCTACGCGATTCCTTAATATTCCAGCGACGGATACCAGTCGGTCCCGCGGCCCGACGGTGTGAGGTCCAGGATCGACCACAGGCTGGCGATATCGGGGGCGTCGCGTGGGTCTTGTCCCGGATCGGCCATTTCGGCGGTCATCTCGCTCTTCCAGAACAGCCGGATGCCGCTGCCGTTGCGCTTGAACACCGCCAGCGCCGGATTCTCGCTGCCGTCGGCATTGAGCAGGCGAAAGTCCTTGGCATAATCGTCGCCGACCGTCTGGACGAAATCGAGCGCCTGCCAGCCGCGTTCCTGCGCGAACGCCTTTTGCCGCTCGACCGGGCTGCGCCCCAGGATTTTCAGCGCGACGCGTTGCTTGATGTCGTTGCCATTGCCGTTCACCGCGCCCAGCCAGTTGGTGCACATCGGGCAGGGGCGTTCGCGGTCGGGACCGTACATCCAGAAATAGGTGACGAGCGTATCATGATCGCCGAACAGGTCGGCGAGCCCGAGTTCGGCGCCGTTCGCATCCTTGAACCGATAGTCCTTCATCAGCGGTCCGGGGGGCAGCTGGCGCCGCTGCTCGGCGACGCGCGTCATCCGGCGCCGCAGGTCGATTTCTTCCGCAAGCAGCGATTTACGGGCTTTGGTATAGGATTCATCTTCGCCGGGGAATGCACGTCTACGGGAAGCAAGCGCCGGCGCAGCCGACAGGGTTTGGCGAAGGGCCATCCAATTCTCCTTTTTGGGAGAACGTGCGATTCAAACGATTGTTGCCGCAGCGTTTCACAATTACCCGCAGCCAAGCCTCGCTTCGTCGCCGGTCAGGCGGGCGCGATTTCCCACAGGATCAGTTTAGTTGCCTGAACATTCTCGCGTGCCTTTGTGCCTTCCAGCCGCGTCAGCTTGGCGTCGCCCTTGAGTGCGCTCATTTCAAACATCGCATCGATCACGACGACTTCGCCGCTGCCTACCTCAAGGTCCATCGTACCCGCATTGGCCATCAGTCCCTTGGCCATCGCGGCGTGCAGACGATGCGTGCCGGGCGCGACGTCGGCCATCAGCATTTGCCCCGACTTGATCTGCCCTTTCGCGGTGTCGTCGAGCGTGACGTTCATTCCCTGCAGCGCGGCGACGAAGCCGCGGCGCGTCACATAGATGCGCCCCTTTCCTTCGGGAGCACGCATCGCGCGGGCATCGGCGAGCGTCGCGGTGTCCGCTTTCCTACCCGATTTGTTGCTCGACAATGACCAGACGATCAGCCCAACGATTGCAACGAGGGTGAGGACCGAAAAGGTCAGCATGGCGCTGGTTGAGAGCGATTGAGCAAGAGCGGGGCCCAGAAATGCCCCGACAATCGCGGCGACAAAGATCATGGTCACCCAGAATGTATTCTTGCTCACATCGCACTCCTGTTCAGGCGGGAGAGAAGTCCCCCGTCGTCTCGTCCATCAGATGCAATACGCCGTCGCTGATCGCAAAAAAAGCGCCGCGCAGCTTCAATGTGCCGCGCCGGACCTTTTCTTGAATGCAGGGAAAAGTCATCAGATTGTCAAGGCTTACGCGCACCGCCGCAAGCTCCATCGCGCGGCCGGCTTCGCGGTTGTCGATGTCTATATGTTCGCTGCGAACCTGTTCGCTGGCATCGTCGAGCATCGCGATCCAGTCGGCAATGAAGCCGCCGCGCCCCGGTTCGGCGCCCGCCATCGAGCGGTGCAGCGCCGCATGGCAGCCGCCGCACATACCGTGGCCCATCACGACGATTTCCTCGACCTTCAGGAACTGCACCGCGAATTCGAGCGCGGCGGAGACGCCGTGGCGTCCGGGCGTCGTCTCGAACGGCGGAACCAGCGCCGCGACGTTGCGCACGACGAAGATTTCGCCGGGGTTTGTGTCGAAAATCTGCGAGGGTTCAGATCGGCTGTCCGAACAGGCGATCACCATCACCTTGGGCGATTGCCCCTCGGCAAGCTGCCCCCAGCGTTCGCGTTGCTGTGCCCAACCGCCGTTACGGAAACGACGGTATCCCTCGATCATGTCGGTAAAGTGAGTCATGGAGGCGCCTTAGCATAGGTAGAGAGGTTGAGAAGAGCGACGTGCACGACTATGTGGGCGGCATGAACGCTCCAGCATCCCCTGCATCGACTCCCAGCCAGCGCCAGCGCAAGCCCGACTGGATCCGCGTCAAAGCGCCAACGAGCCCGGGTTACGCCGAAACGCGCAAGCTGATGCGCGAGCTCAACCTGCATACAGTATGCGAGGAAGCCGCCTGCCCGAACATCGGCGAATGCTGGACCAAAAAGCATGCAACCGTGATGATCCTCGGTGACACCTGCACGCGCGCCTGCGCCTTCTGCAACGTCAAGACCGGCATGCCGCGCCCCGTCGATTTGCTCGAGCCCGAACATACCGCGATCGCCGCAGCAAAGATGGGGCTCAGCCACATCGTGATCACCTCGGTCGACCGCGACGATCTGCCCGACGGCGGCGCGAGCCAGTTCGTCAAGGTGATCAACGCGCTGCGCCGCGAAACGCCACAGACGACGATCGAAATCCTGACGCCTGACTTTCGCAACAAACCCGAAAGCGCGGTCGCCGCGATCGTCGATGCGCGCCCCGACGTCTATAACCACAATCTCGAAACCGTACCGCGGCTCTATCCGACGATCCGCCCAGGCGCGCGCTATTATGCGTCGCTGCGCCTGCTCGAAAGCGTCAAGCGCCGCGATCCCTCGATCTTCACCAAGTCGGGCATCATGCTCGGCCTCGGCGAGGAGCGGATGGAGGTTCATCAGGTGATGGACGACATGCGCAGCGCCGACATCGATTTCATGACGATGGGCCAGTATCTCCAGCCAACGCCGAAGCATGCCAAGGTCGCCGAGTTCGTGACGCCTCAAGCATTCGACGCCTATGCGCAGATCGCGCGCGCCAAGGGCTTCCTGCAGGTCGCCTCGTCGCCGCTGACGCGCTCGAGCTATCATGCCGGCGACGATTTCGAACGGATGCGCGCCGCCCGCGAAGCGCAGCTGGCGCGCGTCAAGGCGGACTGACAAGGTTTTGCCGCGGCACCACGAAACCCGCGTCCTGCCGTATAGCGACGAGCAGATGTTCGCGCTCGTCACCGATATCGAGCGTTACCCCGAATTTCTGCCTTGGGTCGTCGCGCTTCGCATCCGCAGCGACAGCGAGCATGAGGCGGTCGCCGACATGATCGTCGGCTTCAAGGGACTGCGCGAAAGCTTTTCGTGCCGCGTGCACAAGGAACGTCCGCGCGAGGTTTGCGTGAGCTACATCGACGGGCCGATGAAGCATCTGAACAATGAATGGCATTTCCAGCCCGCCGAGGGTGGGGGATGCCGCGTCGACTTCCTTGTCGATTTCTCGTTCCGCAGCCGCATGTTCGAGGCGCTGGCGGGACAGATGTTCGACAAGGCGCTGCGCAAGATGATCGCCGCGTTCGAAACGCGGGCCGACGATCTTTACGGCGCGGGGAGGGCGACATCCTCCGACGGCCGCAGTTCGTCCCTTTCAGGCTGAAGCAGGTCGAGTGCGAACAAAGTCGCATGGTGGCGGATCGCGGCGCGATCGGTCGATTCGAACTGGACGCGCTGGGTGAAATAATCGTCGGGATCCTGCCCGCGCAGCGCGCGCGCAAAGACCACCTGGCCGACGGGTTTTTTCTCTGAACCGCCGCCGGGGCCTGCGATCCCGGTGATCGCCACCGCGACATCGGCGTCGCTGTTGGCCAGCGCGCCCGCCGCCATCGCCCACGCCGTCGCGAGCGAGACTTCGCCGAAAGTCTCAAGGATTTCGCTGCTGACGTCGAGCTGGCTCTGCTTGGCATGGCCCGAATAGGTGACGAAGCCGGCGCTGAACACGTCTGAACTGCCCGCGATATCGGTCAGCGCGACCGACACCATGCCACCGGTGCAGCTTTCGGCGACGGCGACTTTCCGCCCCGCGGCACGGTTGTTCGCAAGCACGGTGGTTGCAAGGTCGTCGCGCGCGGCAAGGCGCGTTTCAGCATCGGACAGCAAGATTCAATTCTCCGGAAGTTGTAAGGTCGCCACGGCCTGCGCAGCGATCCCTTCGCGGCGACCGGTGAAGCCCAGCCGCTCTGTCGTTGTCGCCTTCACACTAACCCGTTCAAGCGGAATCGCAAGGATTTCGGCAATGCGTGCCCGTATCGCGGCACGGTGCGGACCGATCTTCGGCGCCTCGGCGATGATGGTCAGGTCGACATGGTCAATACGCCCGCCACGCGCCGACACGCGCTCAGCGGCGAAGGACAGGAAGCGGTGCGACGCCGCGCCGCGCCATTGGGCGTCGCTCGGCGGAAAATGATCGCCGATATCGCCATCGCCTAGCGCGCCAAGGATCGCGTCGGTCAGCGCATGAAGTGCGACGTCGGCATCACTATGCCCTTCAAGTCCATGACTATGTGCGATTTCTATCCCGCCGATCCACAGCGGCTTTTCGGTGACCAGGCGGTGGACGTCATATCCCATGCCGACGGCGGTTCGCATCGTACCAATCCCCAGAAGCCCCGCGAGGATCGCCATATCCTCGGCATATGTCAGTTTATGGAGCCGCGCATCGCCGGGGACCGCGGCGACGCTGGCGCCAAGGCGGCGAACGAGCTGCGCATCGTCGGTCGCAGCGGCCTCGACCGCTTCGGCATGCGCGCGGCGCAATGTGCCAAGACGGAACGCCTGCGGCGTCTGGACGCGCGCCAATACGCTCCGGTCGACCACGTCGCCAGCCTCGTCATGCGCCTGTTCGACGAGTGTATCAGGAACCGGCAAGGTAGGGATCGCCGCTTCGGCAGTTCGCAAGGCGCCGAGCAAGCGGTCGATGACTTCGGTACCCACGCCCGGCCGCGCGGCGTCGTGAACGAGCACCAGAGCCTCGTCTTCCCAATCCGACAGAGCTGCAAGCGCATTTCCGACCGATTGCTGCCGCTCTGCTCCGGGATTGGCAGAAATCCAAGCGTCTGGGAGGTCGCCGGCCGCCGCCACGACGTCACTATTCGCCACCAGCACGCCGCTCGAAATCGCGGGATGCGACGAAAAAGCGTCGAGGCTCCACTTGAGCACGGGCTTGCCGCCGAGCATCGCAAGCTGCTTCGGTAAGCCAAGGTCCGCACGCGTTCCTTGGCCGCCCGCGAGCAGCACGGCCGCGACGCGCGGCGACGGGGAAGAGGTGGACTCACTCATCTGCCGCGCCGGTTAGCGCAGCCGCGCCTTGCGGGAAAGCGGCTTAGCGTGTACGGGCTGCTCAAATTTTAGGCAATCAGACGAAAGCTCCCCGCCATGGCGCCGCTGCGGCCCATCCAGATCGGCAACATCACCATCGCGGATCCCGTGATCCTCGCGCCGATGACGGGCGTCTCCGACCTGCCGTTCCGCAAGCTCGTCCGCCATTATGGTTCGGGGCTGAACGTCACCGAGATGATCGCCAGCCAGGCAGCGATCCGCGAAACGCGCCAGTCGATCCAGAAAGCGGCGTGGGATCCCATCGAAGAGCCGGTGTCGATGCAGCTTGTCGGCTGCACGCCTTATGAAATGGGCGAGGCGGCCAAGCTCAACGAAGATCGCGGCGCGGCGATTATCGACATCAACATGGGCTGCCCGGTGCGCAAGGTGACCAATGGCGATGCAGGCTCGGCGCTGATGCGCGACCTCAAACTCGCCGCGGCGCTCATCGATAGCTGCGTCAAGGCGGTGAAGGTACCGGTAACGGTCAAGATGCGCATGGGCTGGGACCTCGACAGCCTCAACGCCCCCGAACTCGCGCATATCGCTGAAGATCTCGGCGCGAAGCTCGTGACGGTCCACGGCCGCACGCGCAACCAGATGTACCGTGGTGAGGCCGACTGGCGCTTTATCCGGACGGTCAAGGATGCGGTATCGATCCCGGTGATCGCCAATGGCGACATCTGCTCGGTCGACGATGCACGCGCCGCGCTGGAGCAGAGCGGCGCCGATGGCGTCATGATCGGCCGCGGCGCTTATGGCCGTCCTTGGCTGCTCGGGCAGGTGATGGCGGCGCTGCGCGGCGAAACCCCGCGTCCCGACCCCGGCATCGACGAACAATATGACGTCATCACATCGCATTATCGCGCGATGATCGACCATTATGGCGAAATCACCGGGGTCAATATGGCGCGCAAGCACCTCGGCTGGTACGTCAAGGGCGTGCATGGATCGGCCGAATTCCGCAACAAGGTCAACCAGATCCCCGGCAGCCGCGACGTCCTCGACGCGCTCGAACAATTTTACGCGCCATTCCTGCACAAGGCCGCCGCGTGACAACGCTGACGTCGAGCATCCCCACGTTCGACCATGACGAGCTGATCCAGTCACACCCCGTTCCGACGCTGCTTATCGACGGCGGCGGCGTCGTGCTGTTCGTCAATGCCGCCGCTGAACAGCTTTGCAACGTCAGCCGTTCGGCGATGGTCGGGCGCGTCGTCTATGACGTGATCCAAATGGACCGCAGCTATCGCCAGCGGATGAGCGACGCCGCGACGTCGGCGCTCTTCGCGCATCGCACCGAGATTTCGGCCGGCGGCCGCCGATCGATCTTCGTCGACATGCAGATGGTCCCCTATGGCCAGAGCGGCCACCGCATCCTCGCGCTAGTGCCGTCGCAAAGCGACTCCGAGCTGATGGGCGGCGCGATCGGCCGCTCGGGCCGCGCGGCGGGCGCGGCTGCGTCGATGCTCGCGCACGAGATCAAGAACCCTCTCGCCGGCATCAAGGGCGCCGCGCAGCTACTCGCGCGCAAGACCGATGCTGGCGGCGAACGCTTTACGACCTTGATCTGCGCCGAGGTCGACCGCATCGCGACGCTGATCGATCAGATGGAGCATTTCTCGCGCGGGCAGCCGATCGCCTGCGGACCGATCAACCTTTACCAGCCGATACATCAGGCGATGGAAACCGCCCGCGCGCGCCAGTTTCCGGGCGTCCGCTTCGCCGAGGATTTCGATCCATCGCTGCCTCTGGTCCATGGGAACCATGACGCCATGGTGCAGATCTTGCTCAACCTCGTGACCAATGGCTGTGAGGCGCTCGGCGGACGCGACGACGGCATCGTCCGGCTGACGACAGCGTACCGGCACGGCCTGTCGATCGACAATGGCGACGGGCGTGGCCGCATCGCGCTGCCGATCGAGGTCAGCGTCAGCGACAATGGTCCCGGCGTTCCCGCCGACATTCGCGGCGACCTGTTCGCGCCGTTCGTCACGACGAAGCGCGAGGGAAGGGGGCTCGGCCTCGCGCTCGTCGCCAAGCTGGCGCGCGACATGGGCGGCACGGTCCAGCATGTGCGCGACGGCGACTGGACGAGTTTCCGCGTCCATCTGCCGGTTGCGCAAAAGGAACGATCGGCATGAGCCAGGGCAAGACCATCCTGCTCGTCGAGGATGATCCAGCGATCGCGATGATCATCCGCGAAACGCTCGTCGGCGAATGCGGCCGCTTCGCATCGGTTGCCAGCATCGCCGAGCGCAACGCCTGGCTCGCCGACAACCGGCCCGATCTTGTCATCACCGACGTGGTGCTGCCCGATGGTGACGGCATCGATTCGCTGCGGATCGACGGCGGGACGCCCGTGATCGTGCTGTCGGCGCAGAACACGCTCGACACCGCCGTGCGCGCGACGGGGATCGGCAGCTATGACTATCTGCCGAAACCCTTCGATCTCGACGAACTGACGGCCAGCGTCCGCGCCGCGTTGCAACGCCGCGCGGAGCCGGTGGCAAGGGACGCCGCAGTACCCGCCGACAGTCATGGCCTCGTCGGCCGCGCGCCGGCGATGCAGGCGGTCTATCGCACGATCGCCCGGCTCGCCTCGAACGATCTCGCGGTGCTGATCCTCGGCGAATCGGGGACGGGCAAGGAAGTGGTCGCGCGCGCGATCCACGCGACGGGTCTCCGCCGCGCCGGGCCTTTTGTCGCCATCAACATGGCCGCGATCCCGCGTGAATTGATCGAGGCCGAACTGTTCGGTCACGAAAAGGGCGCCTTCACCGGCGCGCACAGCCGCAATGCCGGGCGCTTCGAACAGGCTGCGGGCGGCACGCTCTTTCTCGACGAGATCGGCGATATGCCGCTCGAGGCGCAGACGCGCCTGCTCCGCGTCCTGCAAAGCAATGAATATTCGACCGTCGGGGGCAGCCAGGCGCTGCGCGCCGACGTCCGCGTTATCGCCGCCACGCACCGCGACATGCGTACGCTCGTCGCCGACGGCCGATTCCGCGAGGATCTCTTCTATCGCCTCAACGTGATCCCGGTGACCTTGCCGCCGCTCCGCGACAGGCGCAGCGACATTGCCGCGCTCGTTCGCCATTTTGTCGAGGCCGGGCGCAGTTCAGGGCTGCCCGATCGCCAGTTCGCGCCGGCGGCAATGCAATGGCTCGAACGCTATGACTGGCCGGGCAATGTCCGCGAACTCGGCAATGTCGTCCAGCGGCTCGCGGTCCTGTCGCGCGACGTCACCGTCACCGTGCGCGATGTCGAAACGGTGCTGCACGAAAGCGGTGAAGGTGGCGGTGCGATCGAGCCCGCGGCGCTGATCGCGCGCGCGGTCGACGACTGGGCGCGCGAAAAAATGGCGGGGGAGGCAGGCGACGGCGATATCCACGAACAGCTTGAAGCCATCGTCGAAGCTGCGCTTTTCCGCCGCGTCCTCCGTGATGTTCGCGGGAACCAGTTGGAGGCGGCGCGACGTCTTGGGATCAACCGCAACACGCTACGCAAGCGCTTGGGACAGCTCGATATCGATCCCGCGCATCCTTGATTGACAACGACAAAGCTCAAAATCGGCGCATTCGGGCGACAGTTGCGCAGTTTGTGTGTTTTCTATGCAACAGGATTGTCGTAACGTAGCAACAATGGCGCAATCCCCCCCTCTGACTCTCGATATGGATTCGGACGAGCTGGAAGCGCGCTCGGGCTTCTGGCGTTTTGCGGGTCCTGAATATTACACGCTCGCCGTCATCGTCAGCGTCGCCATCGCGACCTATATCTTCGTGACGGGCGATGCCCAGAGCGAGCGGTTGCTGACGCCGGCGCTCGTCGCGGCGATCATGGTCGTCAACCTCGTGCCTGCCATGGCCCTGATTGTGCTGATCGGCAGCCGCGTCGCGCGTGCGCGTGCGGTGCGATCGATGGCGGGCGGCAATGGCCGTCTCCACGTCCGGCTTGTCGCCCTCTTTTCGCTGATTGCCGCAGCGCCGACCTTGCTCGTCGTGATCTTCGCCTCGTTGCTGTTCCAGTTCGGCGTCGACTTCTGGTTCTCGGACCGGTCGCGCGGCATGTTCGAAAATGCCGCAGGCCTTGCAGAGGGCTACTATCAGGAAAATCAGCGTCAGGTCGGCGCGAATACCTTTGCGATGGCGAGCGACCTCGGCAAACTGTTAACCCAGATTCCGATCGATAGCCCGAAGTTCGGCAATTACTATTTTCAACAGGTTGTTGTTCGCAGTCTCAATGAATCGGCGATTATCGAGATCGGTCGGGATGGCGTCGCACGCACGGCGGCCGCGGTCAGCCCCGACGATCGGGCTGCCGAAAATCGGCTGACGTCCGAGATGATCGGCCGCCTTGACGCGGGCGAAGATGTCGCCGTTGTCCGGCAAGCCAACCGGATCGAGGCTGCGGTGCGGCTGCCCGGAACAGACCGCGCCTATGTTTATGCCTCGCGCGACATCAACGTTCCGGGTTTTCAGCAATCGGCGCGAGCGAGTGCCGTGCTTGCGGACTATAATAATCTGTTCGAGCGCTCGCAGCAGCTCCAGTTACAGTTCAACGGCGCCCTTTATCTCGGATCGCTTCTGCTCCTTGCGCTGGCCGTTGTCGCGGCGATCGTCGTTGCCGACCGGATCGTTCGCCCTCTCGGCATCCTCATCGGCGCAACGCGTACCGCGGCAGGCGGCGACCTGTCGGTACGGGTCACGCCGCCCGTTCGCGATGACGAGATTTCCGTGCTGACCCGTGCTTTCAACCGCATGACCGAACAGTTGCAGGGACAAACGGATGCGCTCGTCAGCGTCAACGAACAGCTCGAAGCCCGTCGCAGCTTCATCGAAGCTGTACTGAGCGGCGTGTCGTCGGCGGTGGTATCCGTCGATGCCAATCGCCGCATCCTGCTCGCCAATGCCGCGGCGGAGCGTTTGATCTGCCAGTCGTCAGAATGCCTGACGGGCCAGCCCCTTGATAATGTCGCGCCCGAACTGGCGCGCCTGCTGATCAGCGACGAGCGCGAAGCGATCGTTCAGCTTTCGCGTAAGGATGCCGAGCCCGCGACGCTCGCGGCAAAAGCGGTCGCGCAGGGCGATGGCTTCGTTCTGAGTTTCGAAGATATCACCCAGCAATTGCTCGACCAGCGCCGTGCGGCCTGGTCCGACGTCGCGCGGCGCATCGCGCACGAGATCAAGAATCCGCTGACTCCGATCCAACTCGCGGCCGAGCGGCTCCAGCGGCGCTTTGGCGACAAGGTCGAGGGCGATGCCGCGACCTTCCGCAAACTGACCGACACGGTGATCCGGCAGGTTCACGACATGCGGCGGATGGTCGATGAATTTTCGAGCTTCGCCCGCATGCCCAAGCCGACCTTCGGGGTCGAGGATGTCCGCGACATCCTGCGCCAAGCGGTCTTCCTGTTCGAAGTCGCAAAGCCCGACATCGCCTTCACCGTCAAAACGCCCGCCGAGATCGAATCACTCGTTTGCGATCGCCGTTTGTTGTCGCAGGCGCTGACGAATATTGTCAAAAATGCCGTGGAAGCGATTGAAGAAAAATCGAAAAATTCGAATATCGTGCCGGTCGGACATATCGGTGCCGAACTCGACGTCGGCATCGACGGCGCGCTGACGATCCGCGTCACCGACGACGGCATCGGTCTTCCCGAAGCGCGCGACGAGATTGCCGAACCCTATATGACGACACGCCAGGGCGGGACGGGGCTTGGCCTCGCGATCGTCAAGAAGATCGTCGAACAACATTATGGCGAACTGGAATTTTCGGACAATCCGGCGGGGCAGGGGACATGCGTTACCCTGACGCTCCATCCCGACCGGTTGCGGCCTTTGGCCGGCAAGGGCGGGGAGACAGGCATGGGGCATGGTGAATCGGTTCCCGGACGCGTCCGGAACCGGCAGGATAGAGAAGATCATGGCGCTTGATATTCTGATCGTCGACGACGAACGCGACATCTGCGACCTCGTCGCCGGCGTCATGGAAGACGAAGGTTATGAGGCGCGCACCGCCTCGGACAGCGATTCGGCGCTCGAAGCGATCCGTCAGCGGCGGCCGTCGCTCGCGCTGATCGACGTGTGGTTGCAGGGGTCGCGGCTTGACGGGCTCGGGCTGGTCGAGGCGATCAAGGCGTTTGATCCGACGCTGCCGATCATCGTCATTTCTGGCCATGGCGGGCTCGACACCGCGGTTGCGGCGATCCGCCGCGGCGCGTTCGATTTTATCGAAAAGCCGTTCGAGGCGTCGCGCTTGCTCCATCTCGTCGCGCGCGCGACCGAGAATGAGCGGCTCAAGTTTGAATATGAGCAGTTGCGCGAAAAGGCGGGGCCGTCGGACGAACTGACGGGCACCAGCGCCGCGATCAACAACGTCCGCGCGACGCTGAAACGCGTGGCGAGCACGGGAAGTCGCGTGTTGATCACCGGCGCGCCGGGCGTCGGCAAGGAAGTCGCCGCGCGCGTGCTGCACGGCTGGAGTGGGCGGCAGAATGCGCCTTTCCGCGTGATTTCGTCGGCGCGCATGGACCCCGAGACGGTCGAAACCGAATTGTTCGGCTCCGAAGCCGAGGACGGATCGATCCGCGTCGGCCTGCTCGAACAGGCGCATGGCGGTACTTTATTCCTCGACGAGGTCGCCGACATGCCGCTGACCACGCAGGGCAAGATTTTGCGCGTCCTGACCGATCAAAGCTTCACGCGCGTCGGCGGCCGCACGATGATCCGCGTCGACGTCCGCATCATTTCGGGGTCGGCGCGCGATCTGATGACCGAAATTGCCGAAAGCCGGTTTCGCGAGGACCTTTATTACCGGCTGAACGTCGTGCCGGTACACATCCCGCCGCTGCGCGAGCGCCGCGACGATATCGCGAGCCTGTGCGATCATTACATCGGCCGCTACGCCGCCGACCGCCGTGTCGCCCCGCCCGAGATCAGTTCGGAAGCGATGGCGGCGCTCCAGGCGCATGAGTGGCCGGGCAATGTGCGCGAGTTGCGCAATGTGATCGAACGCGTGATGATTTTGGCGCCAAGCGACCGCCTGGCGCGGATCGACGCCGACATGCTGCCTGCCGAACTGGTGCGCGGCGGGACCGATATCCTGCCCAATTCGGAATCGATCACCGCAATTCCGCTGAAAGAGGCGCGTGAGAATTTCGAACGCGAATATCTGCGTATCCAGATCAACCGCTTTTCGGGCAATATCTCGCGCACCGCGACCTTCATCGGAATGGAGCGCTCGGCGTTGCACCGAAAACTGAAACTTTTGGGGCTTACCGAGAGTTCGGACGGCGAGGGATAGCGGCTTTGCGCTAGACCTTGCGCGACCTTTGCCGCATATTGCGCGCGAAGAAGGTTTCAATAGCCGGAAAACCGGCACCATACCCGCGGTTCTACCGCCAAAAACAGGAGGCAAATGTGTCCGATAAAAATCAGAATCTCCAGGATATTTTCCTCAACGCCCTCCGCAAGAGCAAGACGCCGGTGACCATGTTCCTGGTCAAGGGTGTGAAGCTGCAGGGCATCATCACCTGGTTCGACAATTTCTCGTTGTTGCTCCGCCGCGATGGGCAATCGCAGCTGGTGTACAAGCACGCGATCTCGACCGTGATGCCGTCGCACGATTTCGACCTGTCGCTGCTCGGCGACAATCTGCGCGATGCGCCGGCGAGCAAGGGCAAGGCATTGCAGGATGTGTTCCTCAACGCGGTGCGCAAGTCGGACGAGTCGGTTACGATGTTCCTCGTCAACGGCGTGATGTTGCAGGGCGATATCGTCGCCTTCGATCTGTTCTGCATGTTGCTCGAGCGCGAGCGGCAGGTTCAGCTCGTCTATAAGCATGCGATTTCGACGGTGCAGCCGAACGGCCCGATCAACCTGACCGACAGCGAGCCGGACGCCGAAGCGGACAACGCCTGATCGACCCGATAATCGACAATGAAGACGAGGTAACGCGCGGCGCGGCCGCGCTTATCGTCGTGCCCGAATGGCATAGCCAGCGGCTTGCCCGCGATCTCGACGCGCGCGCCGAGGAGGCGCGGGGTTTGGCGCTTGCGATCGGGCTCGACGTCGTCGCGGTGCACACGCTCCGTCTGCGGCAAACCCGCGCTGCGACCTTGCTCGGCGTCGGTCAGATCGATGCGATTACGCCCGATATCGCGGCAAAGGGCGTGCAACTGGTTGTCGTCGATGCGGCGCTCAGCCCGATCCAGCAGCGGAACCTCGAAACCGCATTTGGTACGAAGGTCATCGACCGCACCGGATTGATCCTCGAAATCTTCGGCGAACGCGCCGCGACCGCCGAAGGGCGGCTGCAGGTCGAGCTCGCGCATCTCGATTATCAGGCGGGGCGGCTGGTGCGCAGCTGGACTCACCTCGAACGTCAGCGCGGTGGCTTCGGCTTCCTCGGCGGCCCCGGCGAAACGCAGATCGAGGCCGACAGGCGGATGATCCGCAACCGGATGGCGCGCATACGCCGCAGCCTCGAAGATGCCCGCCGTACGCGCCAGTTGCAGCGGTCGAAACGGCAGCGCGCCCCTTGGCCAGTGGTTGCACTCGTCGGCTACACCAATGCCGGAAAATCGACTTTCTTCAATCGGTTGACGGGAAGTGACGTCATGGCGGAAGATATGCTCTTCGCCACGCTCGACCCCACAATGCGCGAGATACGGCTGCCCGGGATCGACAAGGCGATCCTGTCGGACACGGTCGGTTTCGTGTCCGACCTGCCGACCGAACTCGTCGCGGCATTCCGCGCGACGCTGGAGGAGGTCACGACCGCCGACCTCATCGTCCATGTCCGCGACATAGTCCATCCCGACAGCGAAGCCCAATATGACGACGTCCGCGCGATCCTGAACTCGCTCGGCGTCAACGGGCCGCAGGACGACGGGGAGGGCGATGCGCCGCCGGCGATCCAGCAGATCGAAATCTGGAACAAGGTCGACACCGCCGATGACGAACGACGCGCGGCGATCGAAGAAATGGCGGCGCGGCGCCCCGATGTCGCGCTGATCTCGGCGGTGACGGGCGAGGGCGTCGAGGCCGCGCGCATCCTGATGGCATCGCAATTGACCGCGCTGCACAAGGTGCAGCGCATCTATCTGACCTATAGCCAAGGCGAAGCGGCGGCGTGGCTTCACGCCCGGGGCGAAGTGCTGGCGGATGAGCCCCAGGCCGAGGGGCATGTCCTGACCGTGCGGCTCGACCCCGCCGACAGCGCGCGGTTCGAGCGGCTATGGCCCGCTACGGACGCTCCGACGCCTTAACCGCCTGCCAATGGCTTTCCTGCACGTCGAGCGATAGCCCCGACAGGCTGCCGCCCGCACGCGCTTCCATCGCCGCAAAACGGCGCGCGAATTTCATGTTGGCATCGCGCAGCGCGCTCTCGGCATCGACGCCGAGGTGGCTGGCATAGTTGACCACCGCGAACAGCAAGTCGCCGATCTCTTCGTGCCGCTCGGCGTCACTCGCCGCCTCCGCGACCTCGACAAGCTCTTCGGCGATCTTGTCGCGCGGTCCGTTGACATCGGGCCAGTCGAAGCCGACGCGCGCAGCGCGGCCTTGCAGCTTTTGGGCGCGGAGCAATGCGGGCAAAGACAAGGCAACGCCTGAAAGCGCACTCGTCGGCCCGTCCGACGCGCGTTCGGCAGCCTTGATCTGTTCCCATTGCAACCGGACGTCGGTCGTCGTGCCGTCGCTGAAGATGTGCGGATGGCGGCGTTCCATCTTGTCGCTGATCGCATTGGCGACATCGTCGAAGCCGAACAGCCCGTCATCGGTCGCAATCTGGCTGTGGAACACGACCTGAAGCAGCAGGTCACCAAGCTCGTCGCATATGGCCACAGGATCGCCGCCGGCGATCGCGTCGGCAACCTCATAGGCTTCTTCGATCGTGTAAGGCGCGATCGTTGAGAAGTCCTGCGCCAAATCCCATTCGCAACCGCCATCGGGATTGCGCAGTTGCGCCATGATCGCGAGCAGACGATCGATGGGGGATTGGGCTGTCGTCTCGATCATATGATTATCCGATAATATATATTATGTTAAATTATACGAAGCAAGAGAAGAGATAATGTCCCCCGCTATGTCATCGCCTGCCATGTGCGAATGACGAGAACCACGAGCCCGAAGATCGCCACCCACGCCAGAGCCATCTTGAGCCAATCGGCCATTGGCAAGCGGCGTGCGATGAGCGAGCTCAGGATCAATGTGAATGCGCCCAAGAACCAGAGTATCTGGACTGTCGTTTCGCCCGTCATAGCTGCACCTCCAGCCCGTCATATCCCGGCTCGACACCCGGCGGCAATTCGGCCGCCAGATCGTCGTAATCCATCGTATTGTCCATATGCGTGATGATCGCGCGCGGGTTGCCGACCTTGGCAAGGCCTTCAAGCGTCATCGCCAGATGCGGATGCGTCGGATGCGGATAACGGCGCAGCGCATCGATCACGAACAGGTCGACGCCCTGGAAAAAGTCGACCATCTCGTCCGTAAATTTTGAGAAATCAGTTGCATAGGCGATCTTGTGCGCGCCATCGCTGAAGATCAGCCCCGACGCCTTGATCGGCCCGTGCGGCATTTCGATTGCCGACACTTCAATGGGGCCGATCGACTGATGATCCTGAAGGTCGATCGGATCGACCGACGCCGGATAACCGGCGTTGCCGGCAAAAGCATAGGTGAAGCGCCATTTCAATATGTCGAGCACATGGTCGCGCGCATAGACCGGAACCGCCGACCGGCGGAGATGCATGACCTGGCGCAGGTCGTCGAGACCATGTGTATGGTCGGCATGCTCGTGGGTCCAGATGACCGCGTCGATTTCGCCCACGTCGGCGTCGAGAAGCTGCAGCCGCATATCGGGGCTGGTGTCGACAAGGATGCGAAAGCCGCCGAGCGACACCATGATCGACGCGCGGCTGCGCAGATTTCGCGGATTGTCGGGATCGCATTGCCCCCAGTCGTTGCCGATCCGCGGAACACCCGAAGACGTCCCGCAACCGAGGATTCTCAACCTCATAGCGCGCGTGACGTCATGGCAATGCCTTATTGAAAAGCGTGTAAAAATTGGCGCTGGTCGCCGCCGCGAGCGCTTCTGCGTCCTCGTTGCGCAGCTCGGCGAGGAATGCGAGCGTATCGGCAACAAAGGCCGGCTCGCCGGTCTTGCCGCGGTGCGGGACAGGGGCAAGGAAGGGGGAGTCGGTTTCGATCAGCAGTCGGTCCTGCGGCAGCCATTTGGCGGTCGCCTGCAGGTCGGCGGCGTTCTTGAACGTCACGATGCCTGAGATCGAAATGAAGAGCCCCAGATCGAGCGCCTCGCGGGCGAAATCGTCGCTCGCGGTGAAGCAGTGGATCACGCCGGGGAATTCGGCCTTCCCCATTCCCTCGCCGAGCAGCCCAAGCGTATCTTCCTCGGCATCGCGCGTGTGGACGATGATCGGCAGGCCGGTCGCCTGCGACGCATGGATATGCCGCCGGAAGCTGTCCTGCTGCCGCGCGCGATCGCTTTTGTCGTAATAATAGTCGAGCCCGGTTTCGCCGATCCCGATTACTCGCGGATGCGCAGCACGCTCGACGAGCTTCGCGGTATCTACATCGGGATGATGGTCAGCGTCGTGCGGATGGATGCCGACGCTGGCCCACACATCGTTATTGGCTTCGGCGGCCGCGAGCACATCGTCCCATTCGCTCTCGCGCGTTGCGATGTTGAGCATCGCCGTGACGCCGCGCGCGCGGGCGCGTTCCAACACCTCGCCCTGCTGCTCGGCTAGGCCCTTGTAGTTGAGGTGACAGTGCGAATCGACGAGCATCAGGCCTCCCCTTCCCCTTCGCGCAGCTCGAGACGTGGGAAAATCGCAACGGGCTGGCCGACGGTAAAACCGCTGGCGACGAGCTCTGCGAACCAGTCGTTGTCGGCCAAGGCGCCAAAATCGCGAGCATCGGCCGCGATACCCATTTGGTCGAGCAGCTTGTCGGCCGCCTCGGGCACGACGGGCCGGATGGCGATCGCCAGCGTGCGCACGGCCTGGAACAACGTCATCAACACCGCGCGCATCCGTTCGGGATCGGTCTTGCGCAGCGCCCAAGGGGCCTGGGTGTCGACATACTGATTGCAGGCGAAGACCGCGCGGATCCAGTCTTCGATACCGATCGAGAAAGCGAGCTGCTCGAATTCGCGCGGCAAACGGGTAAACGCCATGTCGCTCAAGTCAGCGAGCAGGTCGATATCGTCCTGTGCAGGCGCGTATTCTGCCAAAAGTTTGCCGTCCAAATTCTTGAAAATCATCGACAAGCTGCGCTGTGCGAGATTGCCGAAGCTATTCGCGAGGTCGGCGTTGGCGGTCCGCACGATCGCCTCGGCCGAATAGGTGCCGTCCTGGCCGAAGCTGACTTCGCGGAGCAGATAATAGCGCAGCGCGTCGACGCCGAACTGATCGGCGAGCGCCATCGGATCGACGACATTGCCGAGCGACTTCGACATTTTTTCGCCGCGGTTGAGCAAGAAGCCGTGTCCGAACACCTGCTTCGGCAGCGGCAGATTCGCGCTCATCAGGAAGGCCGGCCAGTAAACAGTATGAAAACGCACGATATCCTTGCCAATCATATGGATATTCGCCGGCCAGAATTTTCCGAAGTCGCTATCGGGATCGGGATAGCCCAGCCCCGACAAATAGGTGGTGAGGGCATCGACCCACACATACATCACATGGCCCGGCGAATCCGGCACCGGTACGCCCCAGTCGAAGCTGGTGCGCGAGACGCTGAGATCCTTGAGCCCGCCTTCGACGAAGCGCATCACCTCGTTGCGGCGGCTTTCGGGGCGGATGAAATCGGGATTGTCGCTGTAGAGCGCGAGCAGTCTGTCCTGATAGTTGGACAGGCGGAAGAACCAGCTTTCCTCGACGGTCCAATCGACCGGCGTGCCCTGCGGCGAGAGGCTGATTCCCCCTTCCCCGTCGGTCAGCTCGCTTTCGTCGTAGAAAGCTTCGTCGCGGACCGAGTACCAGCCTTCGTAGCGGTCGAGATAAAGATCGCCATTCGCTTCCATAGCGCGCCAGATCGCCTGCGACGCTGCGTGGTGCGCGGCGTCGGATGTGCGCATGAAATTATCATAACTGATATTCAGCCTGGCATACATCTCACGGAAATATCCCGACATTTCATCGGCAAGGTCGATCGTCGCGCGGCCCTGGTCGCGCGCGGTCTGGAACATTTTCAGCCCATGTTCGTCGGTGCCGGTGATCAGGCGCACGTCGCGGCCGCGCGCGCGCTGGAAACGGGCCATGACGTCGGTAGCGATGGCTTCATAGGCGTGGCCGATATGCGGGCGGCCGTTGGGGTAGCTGATCGCCGTGGTGATGTAGAAAGGTTCGGTGTTTTCGGACATGGGCGCGCCTTAGCCGTTGGCGCGCGCGAGGGAAAGCGTCAGCGTGCGGTTTGCCCGGTGCGCGGCGCCAATTCGGCAAGGCAGTTTCCGATCTCGAACCCCACCATCGCGCCATCGTACGATCCGCGGATGGCATCGCGAACCGTACGCTGAACGCGGTCCCACTGCGCAAGGATCGGTGCGATCTCGGCCACCGGCCGTTCGCGCGCGAGACGGGCAAGCAGCCCGGGAACGATGTCGATCACCAGTTCGAGCCGGGCGCGATTGCTGGTCCCGCCGACTTCGCGTGCCAGCGCCTCGCGCAGCCGGTTCTCGGGATCGCCCGACGTGGCAATGGCGAGCAATTTCTTTTCCATCACCGCGACGTCGCTGTCGATCAGCGCGAGCGCCTTGCCCGGCACCCCGCCCGATGCTGCTACGATCGCGCGTACCTCCGCCATTTCGAGCATCGGGCGCAGTTCGTGCAGCCATGACGGCATGACGTCATGCCCAACCGGTTGAAAACGCAGCGTTCTGCACCGCGACCGGATCGTCGGCAGCAAACGCCCCGGCGAATGGCTGACGAGCAGGAACAACGTCTTAGCTGGCGGTTCTTCAAGTGTCTTGAGCAGCGCGTTGGCACCGTCGGTCTCGAGATCGTCGACGGCATCGACGATGATGACGCGCCAATCGCCGAGCGACAGCGAGAGGTGCAGGCGGCGTATCATCTGCCTCACCTGCTCGATCGTGATATTGCGCGCGAGTTCCTTCGCCTTGTCTTTTGGCTGACGCGCCAGACGGAGAATCTCGGGGTGGTTTCCGGCGTCAACGAGGCGCCCGGCAGCATCGTCGCCCGGATCATCGAGACCGATCGCCTGTCCGTCGCCGCCGCGACCATGGGTGACAAGAAAACGCGCGATGCGCTCGGCGAACGCGCCCTTCCCCATTCCCTGCGGCCCGGCCAGCAGCCAAGCGTGATGGAGGCGGCCGCCCTGCCAAGCTTCGAGAAAGGCCTTTTCGGCATCCTGGTGGCCGATAATCACAGCCATTCCGCGAGCTCGGCGAGGATCGCGGCGGTGACATCGGTCGCGGCTGCGTCGGCATCGACGATCCGCCATCGTTCGGGTTCGCCCTTCGCCATTTCGACGAAGCGTGCGGCGAGCCGCGCCTGATAGTCGGCGGGCTTGTTGCCCATGCGATCGCTCCCGCCGCGCTCGGTCAGGCGCCGCGCGGCTTCGCCGGCGCTGACCGTCAGCAGGAAGGTGCGGTCGGGAAGCAGCCCCTCCGAACCGAAACCGTGGAGCATCAGAAGATCGGCGTCGGTAATGCCGCCGCCGCCGCCCTGATAGGCGCGGCTCGAATCGACAAAACGATCGCAGAGCACCCATGCGCCGCGATCGAGCGCCGGGCGAATGGTCCGCGCGACATGATCGGCGCGCGCCGCGGCGAAGAGCAACGCCTCGCTGCGCGCGTCCCAGCGATCATCGCTGCCCTCCATCAACAGCGTACGGATGGCTTCGGCGCCCGCGCTGCCGCCGGGTTCGCGCGTCGCCACGGTTTCGAGGCCGCGCGCCTCCAGTGCCGCTGCGAGCGCGCAGATCTGGGTCGATTTACCGACCCCCTCCCCGCCCTCCAGCGTGATGAAGCGCCCGGTCACAGTCCGGTCAGCCGGTAGAATCCCGTTCGCGCGCGCGACCACCAGCCGCCTTCGGCCACATCAGCGGCGGCAATCAGCGGTGTCGTTTGCGGCGGCAACCCGTCGGGCGTGACGACGAGGTCGGCGACCGGCGTCCCGCGGGTGAGCGGCGCGGCGATAGGAGATCGTGTGCGCATCACCGCGCGATAGCCGCCCTCATAGCCCTTGGGAACCGTCATCCGCACGGCGATCCCGGTCCGAGTGGCGACCGCTGGAATGTCGCCTTTTCGAACGTCAACGCGGCCGAGGCTAGCGCCGGCAGGGACGATTTCACGCCCCTCCCATTCATCGAAACCCCATTTCATCAGCCGCTCCGCTTCATCTCGGCGCGCTTTTTCGCTGCTCATGCCGGCGACGACCATGATGAGGCGGCGCCCTTTGCGTTTTGCCGAGCCGAGGAAGCAATAGCCCGCCTCGGCGGTGTGGCCGGTTTTCAGGCCGTCGGCCCCCTCGAAGCGCCCGAGAATCGGATTGCGGTTGGGTTGGATGATCGGCTTGCCGTCGGGCGATTTGCCGTGCTGCAGCTTCGGCAGCGAGAAATAGCGATTGTAGCCGTCCGGATGGTCGCGGATCAGCCGGTCCGCGAGTGTGACGAGGTCGGCGGCGCTCACTTTGGTGACGCCGCCATCGGGCCAGCCGTTCGGCGTTCCGAAACGACTCGATGCCATCCCAATTTTGGCTGCTATCACATTCATTCTTTTGACGAATGCATCTTCGCTGCCGTCGATTCCGACCGCGAGAACCGCGGCGGCGTCATTGCCCGAAACGGTGATCAGGCCCTTTAGCAATTCGTCGACTGAGACTTTTTCGTTCGGGCGCAGGAACATCGTCGATCCGCCGGTGCTGCCGTTCCACTTCTTCCACGTCGCCTCGCTGACGGTGAATTGCTTGTCGCGCGCGAGTTCGCCCTTCTTGATCAAGTCGAGCACGACATAGGCCGTCATCACCTTTGCCATAGAGGCCGGGGCAAAGCGTTTGTCCGCGCCGCGCGAAAAGAGGATCGCGCCCGAATCAATATCCTTGAGCAGGACGATCGGCGCTTGGGTGACATAGAGCGGGCGGCTCACCGGAGAATTTTTGGCCGGCGCGCTTTTCGGACGGACATCGCCCGCCGATGCTGCCGGAAAGGCGAACGTCAGGGCAAGAACTGTCAGCGTCGCAGCGCCGACTTTCGCAAGGATGGCCGGCTTCCCCACGCGCGATAGTTAGCGGTCGCGCTGGACCACCGCGTCGCGGAAGCCCTTGGCTTTGACCTTGTCGAGGGCGCCGCGCGCTTCGGCGTCGCTAACAAAGGGGCCAACGCGGACCCGCCACAGCGTGCCAGCCTTTGTAACATGGCCGTCGACGGATTTCGCCGCGGCATTGGCACGGCTTTCGGCGCTGAACGCGCCGACCTGAACGACATATTTCCCTGCGACCGCTGCGGCAGGCTTGGCTGTCGTCGCTGCCGGCTTTGCCGCCGGTGCGGGCTTCGCTGTTGCGGCAGGTTTGGGGGCTGGCTTGGTCGTTCCGGGGCCTTCGACCACAAAGCGGTCGTCACCCGGTTTGGCGGTACCCGATGCGATCGGCGCTGCGGGCTGCGCGATGACAGGCGTTGCCGCGGCAACCGCCGCCTTGGGCACGGGCAACGCCTTTGCCTTGCTGCGCAGGATCGCCAGCAGCGATTCGGGCGTGCCGATCCGTTCGGGAACGGGCTTTCCGGCACGAAGCTGCGCGCGCTCGGCCACAGGGGGATTGGTGCGACGGACGCGGACAGCGGAAACGCCGGCGGTCAGGCCCAATTGTTCGGCGGCGCCGCGCGACAGGTCAATCAGTCGGTCGCCCACCATCGGCCCGCGGTCGTTGACGCGCACCAGGATCGTCCGACCGGTATCGAGCGCGGTAACTTCGACATAGCTCGGCAGCGGCAGCGTCTTGTGCGCCGCCGAGATGCCCGCGGGGTCGAAAATCTCGCCATTTGCGGTCGGTTTTCCGCCAAGTTCCTCGCCATACCAGCTGGCATAGCCGACATCGTCATAGTCGGGGATGTCAGCGGGCGTATAGGTGACGCCCGCGACCGAATAGGGATCGCCGATCTTGACCGGCACATCGGCGACGCCGTTCGTTGCGGTCGTTGGCGTCGGGCTGGCCGTTGGCCCCCCTTCGCGCTTGCCGTCCATACTGCCACAGCCGGAGAGCAACAAAATTGCCCCCGCCATCAGGCCCCCGTCCCTAACGATCGATTTCATCCGCCAGCAACCCCACAGACAATGCGTAAAAGTTGGAACAATTATAGTCCAATATCGCACGATAGTTACCGGTCAGCAAATAGGCCGTGCGACCGGGGCCATCGGGCTCGAGAAGCGTCGCCTGGACATTGCCGTCGGGCCAGCGCCCGCCAAGCGGTGCAATGCCGTCGGCGCGCCATTCGGCGATCGAGCGCCAGCGGCTGTGGCGATCGAAAACGCGGGGGCAACGGGTGGGTGTGAGGCGGTTGGCAACTGCGCTGCGGTTGAAGCCCGCAGGGACGGTTACCGCGACCCCCCACGGCTGCCCAGCGCGCCAGCCCGCGCGGCGAAGATAGGACCCGATCGATTCGATCGCATCGGCCTCGCTCGACCAGATGCGTGCGACGCCGTCGCCGTCGCCATCCTCGGCGACCTGCAGATAGACCGACGGCAGGAATTGCGGATAGCCGAAGGCGCCGGCCCAGCTGCCTTTCAGCGCGCTGCGCGGCACGCCGCGTTCGACCATGACCATCGTCGCGATCAGTTCGGGCTCGAACAGGCTGCGGCGGCGTCCCTCATAAGCGAGTGTTGCCAGCGCTTCGGGCAGGTCGAAACTGCCCGTGACCTGGCCATAAGCCGTTTCGTGGCCGTAGATCGCGATCATGATGCTTGTGGGCACGCCGGTGCGCGCCTCGATGCGCGAGAGCAGCGGGAGCAGCCGGTCGTGGACGCGGCGGCCGCCGCCGATGCGTGCGGCGTCGACATGCTTGGCCCTATACGGCGCGAATGAAGGAATCGGGGTGTAGGCGCTCGGCGGGCTGCCCAGATTGTCGCGATCGAGCGCGATGACGCGGGGATTATATACGAGCCCCGCGGTCACGCGGTCGAAGGTCGTGCGCGACACGCCGCGTGCCTGCGCCTTTGGCCACAGCGACTGGACATAGGTGTCGAAGCTGGAATCGCTGGTTTGCGCATGGAGCGGCGCCGACGCCGTCAGCATCCATGCCGACAGGAAAGCCATCGCAAAGTTGAAAAGGCGTCCGATTTTGAAACGAATAGCGTGCATCATGTCCCCACCCATAGGACGGGTGTCGCACAGATGCGAGCGGCTTGGCTAGGTCGCGGCGGGATAAGACGAGTCATTCGCGCGATGGATCGAGCGTTAGCAAGGTTTCGCTTGCCGCCGGACGTCGGAGCGTTATGGCGGCGCCGTGCGGACAGGTGGCCGAGTGGTTTAAGGCAGCGGTCTTGAAAACCGCCGTGGGTGGAAGCTCACCGTGGGTTCGAATCCCACCCTGTCCGCCATTTTTTCTTTAACCATGAGCGCTGAACGATTGGTCGCCATAGTCGCTCGTCGTTGCGGCTTGCCAGAGCTAGCCGGTCGTCGGCTTGTCCCATCTGCCTACTCACGCGGCTTGGGCGCCGAGATATATACACCACCGGTGTTCGGATCGACCGAGAGATAGGGCGAACTTTTACATGGGAAGGCGGCATTCATCGCCATTAGAAAGAGGTGGTGTGTCGACAGTTGCCGGGCCTGCGGATTGTCACGAAGATATTTGTGAAACACGTCGCGATATTGCTCGTAGGTCGCGCCTGCCTGCGGACAATACACAGCTTCCTCGGGCGATTTCCCCGTGTTCATGACCGGCGCATCGGCGATGCCCATGAAATACCCGATGCACGCGCTATAATCCTTCGGACCCGCGACGCACTGGCTGTAATAGGAATTGCCGCCGGCAAGACTTTCGCGTTTCGGAGCAGGGCTTTCGCGCTTCTGAAAGGCCGCGCTGTCAGCCGGCGTCAGCGCCACGAAAAGCGCCAGAGCAACCAAAGGCTTCATTCGCGTCCCCCTCCCCGGGGATCAAACCCGAACCGATACGCAGATATTATTCGAATTCGCCAAAAAGACAATTTTCATCTTCCCACCCCGTCCCGGCAATCAGGCGAAATGCAGCCGCCGGTATTTGCCGCGGAAATAGAGCAAAGGGTCGCGGTGGGGTTCGAATTGCGCGCGCACCACGCGGCCGACGAGGATGAAATGATCGCCCGCCTCATGCAGCGATTCGTGCTGGCATTCGAACGACACAAGCGAACTTCCAAGCAGCGGCACACCCGTCTGGCCTGGCGCCCAAGGCTGGCCCGCAAAGCGGTCCTCGCCCTTGGCGGCGAAGCGGTTCGACGTCGGCTGCTGGCCGATTTGCAGCACATTCACACCGAAATGCACGGCTTCGCGGAGAGCAGGCGCGGTTCCCGCCGTGTTGGCGATGCACACCAAGAGTAGCGGCGGATCAAGCGAGACCGAGGTGAAGCTGTTCGCGGTGAGGCCAACGGGCGTTCCTGCGGAATCGACTGCGGTGACGATCGTGATCCCTGTGGCAAAACAGCCCATGGCATCGCGTAGCGTGCGCGGGTCCGACCCTGCCTTGAACTCCATCGCATCGCGCGGTTGGCGCTGTTCGAGAAATTCCAGCAGTTGCCCGAGCAAGGCTTCTCGGCGATCCGATGCTAGCTCGAGGTCGCAATCATTGATGTCGGCGCTCTGGCCGAATGGCAGCGCGGCGATGAAGGCATCGCTGTCGACGCTTGCCTCTGCGGGAGAAAAGCCGCCGCGAACGACGAGAGTTGGAAGGGCAAGATGTGCCGCGGCGGCGCTGGCAATAGCCACGTCATCGACGGGCATGTCAACGAGGACGAGCCCCGCGGCGAGATGCGTCCCATCATCGAGGCCCAGCGCGTGCGCAGCGATCCAGCTGCCGCGTCCCGCTGCGACCACCACGGGCCGCGATCCCATCTGCGCAAGAACGGCGCGCAAATCCTCGATATGCGGCGCGAGGTCGCCGCCATCGCGAAGGTCGAGATTGACGACGCGGCGGCCCGAGAGCACGAGCGCCTCGGCGACCTCACGCCATTTCGCCCGGCCTTGGCCGATGTCGGGGATCAGGAGGACTGCCGGGTCATTCTCGTCGCCGAGCATGTCGGCCGCCAGAACAACGCCGCCGAAACCTTTGTATTCGATGAGGCTCAAAAATCCCCCTTGCCGTGCCGGCAGGCTAAAGCCGGCGGCGTCTGATATGATCGATTGCGAAGAATCGGATCATATCGAAAGCCGGCGTGCCGCGCCAGCGTGACGGGCGATTTAGGCGCGCATCGACGCCAGGCGCTGGTCGACGATCGCATCGGCCTCGGCGATGATCCGATCGATGAGCTGCTGGCAGGTCGGGATGTCGTGGATCAGCCCCTGCACCATGCCCGCCCAGAACACGCCCTTCGAAAGGTCGCCGGTCTCGAGCAGTTCCCGGCCCGCCTTGCCGTTCACCAGTTCGGCGACGTCGGCGAAGGTCGCGTCGGGGACCGCGAGACGGCGCACCACTTCTTCGCTCACTTCGCTTTTGCCAACGCGTGCGGTGTTCTTGAGGCTGCGGAAGATCAGGAAGCTGCCGCGCTCGTCATTGTCGATATAGGCCTGCTTCACATTGGCGTGGATCGGCGCCTCGACCGTTGCGCAGAAGCGCGTGCCCATGTTGATGCCCTCGGCACCGAGCGTCAGCGCGGCGACGAGGCCGCGGCCGTCGCCGAAGCCGCCCGATGCAAGCATCGGAATCTTCACCTTGTCGGCGGCGGCGGGGATCAGGATCAGGCCGGGAATATCGTCCTCGCCCGGGTGGCCCGCGCATTCGAAGCCGTCGATCGAGATGATGTCGCAGCCCGCGCGTTCGGCTGACAGCGCATGGCGCACCGCGGTGCATTTGTGCAGGATCGTGACGCCATGGGGTTTGAGCATTTCCCAGATCTCGCGCACCGCCTGCGTACCCGCGGTCTCGACGATCTTCACGCCGCCGTCGATGATCGCCTGCGCATAGGCCTTGTAATCGGGGGCGTTGATCGTCGGGAACACGGTCATGTTCACGCCGAAGGGCTTGTCGGTCATCGCGCGACAACGCTCGATCTCGGCGCTGAGTGCCGCAGGCGAAGGTTGGGTCAGCGCGGTCAATATGCCCAGCCCGCCAGCGTTCGACACGGCAGCCGCAAGTTCGGCATAGCCGACGCTCTGCATCCCGCCCTGGACGATCGGATGCTCGATACCCAGCATTTCGGTGATGCGTGTCTTGAAAGCCATCTCGATCTCTCCTGCGCGATCCTGCCCTTACGGCATGTTCGCCGCGATCCATGAAATAACTTGACGCTTACGTCAACGTCGGGTTGACTGGAAAGATAGTTAGATAGCGAAGGGAATCGGAATGGTAGCGCGCGAAGGCATATCGGATCGGGCGCTGGCGATTGCCACGAAGGTCGAAACCTTCGTCCGCGAAATCGTCGTTCCTTATGAGAAAGACCCCCGCCGCGACCATCATGGTGCGCCGACCGACGAGCTGGTCATGGAGATGCGCGAGCGTGCGCGCGCAGAGGGTGTGCTGACCCCGCACATCCTGGGCGACGGCGATCATTTGAACCAGCGCGAGACGGCGGTCGTGCTGATCAAGAGCGGGCTGTCGCCGCTCGGCCCCCTTGCCTGCAACACGATGGCGCCCGACGAGGGTAATATGTATTTGCTCGGCAAGGAAGGCAGCCCTGACCTAAAGGAACGCTTCCTGAAGCCGATGGTCGAGGGCCGCGTCCGCTCGGCCTTCTTCATGACCGAGCCGGCCGACGAAGGCGGCGCCGGATCCGACCCGTCGATGATGAAGACGACGTGCCACCTCGACGGCAACCATTGGGTGGTGAACGGGCGCAAGACCTTCATCACCGGTGCGCTGGGCGCCCGCCTCGGCATCGTGATGGCGAAGTCCGAGCAGGGCGCGTGCATGTTCCTTGTGGACCTGCCGGACCCCGCGATCCGCATCGACGATGTGCCGAACACGATCGATAGTTCGATGCCCGGCGGTCACGCGACGTTGACGATCGACAATCTGCGCATCCCCGCCGACCAGATGCTCGGCGAAGCCGGCGAAGGCTTCCGCTATGCACAGGTGCGCTTGTCCCCTGCCCGTCTGTCGCACTGCATGCGCTGGCTTGGCGCGTGTATCCGCGCGCACGAGATCGCGACCGATTATGCCAACCGCCGCGAAGCGTTCGGCAAGCCGCTGATCGAGCATGAGGGCGTCGGCTTCATGCTCGCCGAAAATATGATCGACCTGAAACAGGCCGAGCTGATGATCGACTGGTGTGCATCGGTGCTCGACACCGGATCGCTCGGCACGGTCGAAAGCTCGATGGCGAAGGTCGCCGTGTCGGAGGCGCTGATGCGTATTGCCGACCGCTGCGTCCAGGTGATGGGCGGCACCGGGGTCACCGACAAGACGATCGTCGAACAGGTGTTCCGTGAGGTTCGCGCTTTCAGAATTTATGACGGCCCGACCGAGGTTCACAAATGGAGCCTCGCCAAGAAAATCCGCCGCGACTGGAAAGCCGGGCTCGCCTGATACAACCGTCAGTTGCTGTGGCGAAAGCGTAGCGTCAAAGTGCTTGACGTTTACGTCAACGTCCGGTTCACTGGCGGCAACGAGATAATGGGAGAAGGACGGGTGCAGGCATGACCATCCTCTACGACGAAGGCCAGCAGGCGATCGCGACCGAGTCGCGGCGCGTATTGGAAGCGCGGGTCGATAAGGACGCGTTGCTGCCGCTTCTCGAAACTGTCGGGGAATATCATCGCCCCTTCTGGGATACAGCGAAGGAGCAGGGCTGGACCGCGCTGGCGCTTCCCGAAGCCGAAGGCGGTTTGGGGCTCGGGTTGATCGAACTCGGCCTGATCGCGCACCAAGCCGGACGCAGCATCAGCGGCGCGCCCTTCCTGACGTCGAGCTTTGGTGCCGCCAAGGCGATCGAGCTATTCGGATCGGACGAGCAGAAGGCACGCTGGCTGCCGGTGCTCGCGAGCGGCGACGCGATCGGGGCGATCGCCTTTGCCGCCGGTCCCGACGCCCTGCCCCGTCAGCCCGACGTCACCTTTACCGACGACCGGGTCGACGGCACGGCGCGCGGGGTCACGGGGGGACTGTCGGCCGACGTCGCGATCGTCTTTGCCAATGGTCCAGGCATGCCCGTATTGGCGCTGGTCGATCTTGCGACCGTGCAGCGCTCGGCCGTTGCGAGTTTCGACAACAGCCGCCTGATTGCCGATCTTGGCTTTTCCGGCACGCCCGCCGAAACGCTGGCGGTCGGCAGCGCGGCGCGCGATGCGGCGCTCCATATATTGGCTTTGCAGGCCGTCGTCACCGCGCATGAACAAACCGGTGGCGCCGAGGCGCTGATGGAAATCGCGCGCGATTATGCCAACACCCGCCGCGCCTTCGGCCAGCCGATCGGGGCGTTCCAGTCGGTGAAGCATCGGATCGCCGAGCTTTACGGCCTCGTCGAACTGGCACGGGCCAATTGTATCCATGCTGCCGCCCGCGAAGGCGCCGCCGATTTCCTCACCGCCGCGGCGGCCGCGCGCCTGTCGGCGACCGAAGCCTATGACACCGCCGCGCGCGATTGCATCCAGATCCACGGCGGCATCGGCGTGACATGGGAAATCGGTCTGCATCTCCATATGCGCCGCGCGCGCAGCCTTGCTATCGAACAGGGCAGCAGCCTGTTCTGGGAGGATGTCCTCGTCGAACAGCTTGCGGGCGAAGCAGCATGAGCGATCTCGAAGCCTATCGCGCCAAGGCCGCGGCCTGGCTCCAGTCGGTGGCGCCGACCTTTGGTCGCGACGCGCGCAAGGGCCTGTCCGAAGCCGACGATCTGGCGCTTGGTCGCCGGTACCAGAAAGCAAAGTTCGACGCGGGCTATGCAGGGATCAACTGGCCGACCGAATATGGCGGGCAAGGATTGACCCATCTCGAAAAGGTTACCTTCGACGCCGAGGAAATGAAGCACGGTTTCCCGAGCTTCTACTTCGGAATCTCGCTCGGCATGCCCGTGCCGGTGCTGATGCAGTTCGGCAGCGACAAGGAATTCGTCAAGGAGCGCGTGCTCAAGGCGCTGCGGGGCGAGGAAATCTGGTGCCAGCTCTTTTCCGAACCTTCGGGCGGCTCCGACCTTGCGGGCCTGCGCACCAAGGCCGAGCCCGACGGCAATGGGTGGAAGATCAACGGGCAGAAGGTGTGGACGAGCTGGGCGCATTACAGTGACTATGGCGTCATCGTCGTGCGCACCGATCCCAATGTGCCGAAGCATAAGGGGCTCACTTACTTTTGGGTCGACATGAAGGCGCCGGGCGTGACGGTGCGTCCGATCAAACTTGCGGGCGGCGACAGCCACGTCAACGAAGTCTTCTTCGATGATGTGAAGATCACCGACGATCACCGCATGTCGCCGGTCGGCGGCGGCTTCGCGGTCGCGATCGCGACGTTGATGATCGAACGCTATGTCGCGACCGACAGCGCGGGGTTCGGCCCGCATCTCGACCTGTTCGTCGACTTGGCGAAATCGGTACAGCTGGGCGGCCGTCCCGCGATCGAAGATGGCCGCATCCGGCAGCAGATCGCGCGCAACCACGCGATGCGCTCGGGGCTCGATTCGATCAACGTGCGCGCGCGGCTGATGATGCAGGCGGGCATGATGCCGGGCGCCGAGGGTTCGCTGAATAAGCTCGTCGCGGTGCGCTCGCGCCAGAAACTGTCCGAACTCGCGCTCGACCTGCAGGGCCACGACGGTTTCCTCTTCGACGAACATGCGTCGCAGAAGGAAGATTGGGCATCGAGCTGGATCAACGCCCCGACCGGCCGCATCGCCGGTGGGTCGGACGAGACGCTGCTCAACACGATCGCCGAAAAGATTCTCGGGCTGCCGCAGGATCATCGTCCCGACAAGGGCATCCCATTCAACGAGATCCCGGCCTGAGGAGGCGCGCGCGATGAAGTTTGATTCCACTACCGCAGCCGTCGTTACCGGGGGGGCATCGGGCCTAGGCCGCGCGACCGCCGAAGCACTCGCCGCGTCGGGGGTGAAGGTCGCGATTTTCGACATCAATGACGCGCTTGGCGAGGAGGTCGCGGCGTCGATCGGCGGGCTGTTCGTGCATGTCGACATCACCGACGAGCAATCGGTCCTCGACGGCTATGCCAAGGCACGCGCCGCACATGGTCAGGAGCGCGTCTGCGTCCATTGCGCGATGACATCGCGCCGCGGCAAGACGCTCGCCTATGACAAGGAAACCGGCGGTTATCGTCGTACGCCAACCGCCGACTATGCCTTTGGCGTCGAAGGCATATTGACCGCGAGCTATCGTGTCGCATCGATCTCTGCCGAAGGCATGGCGAGCCTGCCCGAAATGGAAGACGGCGAACGCGGCGCGATCGTGCTGACCGCCTCAGTCGCGGCGCAGGACGGCCAGATTGGCCAGGTCATCTATGGCTCGGCCAAAGCCGGCGTGAACGGTCTGGTACTGCCAATGGCGCGCGACCTGATGGACCTGGGCATCCGCGTCAATTCGATCATGCCCGGCGTGTTCGGCACGCCTTTGCTCAACAATATGAACCCGAAGGTGAAGGAGAGCCTCGAAGCATCGGTCCCCTTCCCCAAGCGGCTCGGCAAGGCCGAGGAATATGCGAGCCTCGCGATGGAAATGGTCCGCAACACCTATTTCAACGGGCAGGCCGTCCGCCTCGACGGCGCCATAAGGATGGCCCCCCGTTAAGCTCCCCACCAAATCGCTTTTCAATCAACCGACGATCTTCGAAGCTCTTCCACGAAAGGACATCCACATGGCCGAGGCCTATATCATCGACGCCGTTCGTACCCCCCGCGGGGTTGGCAAGCCCGGCAAGGGTGCCTTGTCGCACCTTCACCCGCAGCATCTCGCCGCGACGGTGCTCGCCGCGATCCGCGACCGCAACAATCTCGACACCGCGACGGTCGACGACATTGTCTGGTCGACATCGAGCCAGAACGGCAAGCAGGGCGGTGATCTCGGCCGGATGGCGGCGCTGTCCGCCGGCTACGACACCAAGGCCAGCGGCACGACGCTCGACCGCTTCTGTGGTGGCGGGATCAGCTCGGTAAACTTCGCCGCCGCCAGCGTGATGAGCGGCATGGAAGATTGCGTCATCGCCGGCGGCACCGAGATGATGAGCTACACGACCGCCTATGCCGCGGAACAGGCAAACGCCGGGCTGCCGCCGCGGCTTATGGGATCGGGCCACGAAGCGCTCGACGAACTCCACCCGCAGTCGCATCAGGGCGTGTGCGGCGATGCGATCGCAACGATCGAAGGCATCAGCCGCGAGGCGCTCGACGACCTCGCGCTCGTCAGTCAGCAGCGCGCCGACCGTGCGATCAAGGAAGGCCGCTTCAACAAGTCGGTCGTGCCGGTCCTCAATACCGATGGTAGCGTCGCGCTCGACCATGAAGAATTCCCGCGGCCTGAAACGACCGCCGAAGGCCTGGCGTCGCTGAAGCCTGCCTTCACGGGCCTTGCCGATTTCGATCTCGGCGGCGGCTTCACCTTCCGCAAGCAGGTCAATCGCCGTTATCCCGATGTCGAGATCCAGCATTTCCACCATGCCGGCAACTCGTCGGGCGTCGTCGATGGCGCCGCGGCATTGCTGCTGACGTCGAAAGACTATGCCGACAAGCATGGCCTGAAACCCCGCGCCCGCGTCGTCGCCTATGCCAATATCGGCGATGATCCGACGCTGATGCTCAACGCCCCGGTTCCGGCGGCGAAGAAGGTGCTCGAAAAGGCCGGCCTCAAGAAGGAAGATATCGACGTCTGGGAAATCAACGAGGCTTTCTCGGTCGTCGCCGAAAAGTTCATCCGCGATCTCGATCTCGACCGTGAGAAGGTGAACATCAACGGCGGCGCGATGGCACTCGGCCATCCGATCGGCGCGACGGGTTCGATCCTGATCGGCACTGCGCTCGACGAACTCGAACGGTCGGGCGGCCGCTATGGCCTCGTCACCATGTGCGCCGCTGGCGGCATGGCCCCCGCGATCATCATCGAACGTATCTGAGAAACAGGAGAGTCACGTGACCGGACCGCTGAAGGGTATCAGGATCATTGAATTTGCCGGCATTGGTCCCGGCCCCTTCTGCGGCATGATGCTAGCCGACCATGGCGCCGAGGTGATCCGTATCGATCGCCCCGGCGGCTTCATGGACCCGCGCGACCCGCTCAGCCGCAATCGTACCTCGATCGTGCTCGACATGAAAAAGCCGGAGGCGGTGCAGATTGCGCGCGATCTGTGCAAAAGCGCCGACGGGATCATCGAGGGCTATCGGCCGGGCGTGATGGAGCGGCTGGGACTTGGGCCCGAGGTGCTGCTCGCTGACAATCCCAAGCTTGTGTACGGCCGCATGACGGGCTGGGGGCAGTTCGGTCCCTATGCGCAGGCGGCCGGGCACGACATCAATTACATCTCGCTGTCGGGCGTACTCCACGGCATCGGCCGCGCAGGGGAAAAGCCGGTGCCGCCCGCCAATTATGTTGGCGATTTTGGCGGTGGCGGGATGATGCTGGCGTTCGGTATGTCGAGCGCGCTTGTCCACGCCGCACGCACCGGCGAAGGACAGGTGATCGACTGCGCGATGACCGACGGTTCGGCGCTGCTCGCGGGCATGAGCTGGTGGTTCCATGCGGCCGGGCGGTTGCAGGATCAGGCGGGCGTCAACATGCTCGACGGCGGCGCGCATTTCTATGACAGCTATGCCTGCGCCGACGGCAAATATATCTCGATCGGGTCGATCGAGCCGCAATTCTACGCGCTGCTGCGCGAGAAGACCGGGCTCACCGATGACGCAGATTTCGACGCGCAGATGGACCCTGCGCAATGGGGGCCGCTGAAGGACAAGCTGACCGCGTTGTTCGCGACAAAGACGCGCGACGAATGGTGCGCGATCATGGAAATGACCGACGTCTGCTTCGCGCCGATCCTGTCGCTGAGCGAAGCGCCGCAGCATCCGCACAATGTCGAGCGCAAGACGTTCCTGACGGTCGGTGGAGCGATCCAGCCCGCCCCCGCGCCACGCTATTCGGCGAGCGTCAACGACACTCCTCGTCCTGCGCCCGCGGTCGGAGCGGATAGTGAAGCGGTGTTGGCGGGACTTGGCTATGATGCGGCAAAGATTGCGGTGCTGCGCGACGGCGGCGCGGTGCGCTGACGCTCAGGCGCCGCGCGCGGTCATAGCTTCCCAGAGACCGCGCCCGCCGAGGTCCGCCACCTGGCGGCCGAGCCGCTGCGCCCAATAAGCGTCGTTGCCGTGGGCGCCACGCCAGCGCATCAACGGCACGGTGACGCGGTGGAGGTCATATTCCTCGGTGAAGCCGATAGCGCCATGCACTTGGTGTGCGATGGCGGTGACAACCCCGACCGCGCGGTTTGCGCGCAACTTCGCCGCCGCGATTTCGAAATCCGCGGCGGCTGCATTGATCTCCACCGCGTCGAGCCGCGTCGCGAGCGCCGCTGCTGCGGCTTCGACGGCGCGCACTTCGCACGCCATCACGGCGAGCGATTGCTGCACCGCCTGAAACTTGCCGAGTGGCCGGCCAAATTGCTGGCGCGTATTCACATGCTCGATCGACAGGGCGAGCGCCTGCCCCATTGCGCCCGCCATCAGGCTCACGGTCGCCGCGGGTTGCAGGGCTTCAACTGCGATCAGTTCGGCGACCGGAAGATCGGGAGCCAGCACGCCTGCGATCTGTAACACCGCATTCGCATCGCCCCAGTCGCCACCGAAGCCACCTTGTTCCTCCGGTACGAGCAGCAGCGCGAAGCCCGCCTCCTCGACCGGCGCGATGCCTGAGGTCACGGCCTCGGCAAACACCGCGCGCGCGGTATCGCACAGCATGTCGCGCGCCGCGCTCATCGCAGCCCCAATCCGCGGGCGATGATCCCGCGGATTACCTCGCGTGTTCCGCCGCGCAGCGAAAAGCTGGGAGAGGCGATGAGCAATTCGCGGAGCAGTCTAGCCAGATCCGTGTCATCGTCCCAAGCGCAGTCGACAATCGCCTGAACGCGGCGGGGCATATCCTGTTCGAAGGCATTGCCGAGTTCCTTGACCACCGACGCCTCGACCATCGGGTCCTCGCCCGCCGCCAGCTTGGCCGCAGTGGACATCGAGAGCTGGCGCAGCGTCCACATTTCGGCGGTGAGCTCGCCGATCAAAGTCGCGAGCGCCGGATCGGGGTCGGAGCCCGTGGCATCGATCAGCGCGACAAGCAGCGCATGGCTCGACAGATAGCGTTCGGGACCCGATCGCTCGAGGCCGAGTTCGGCGGTGACCTGTTTCCAGCCCTGCCCGCGTTCGCCAACGAGCGCACCGTGCGGGACGAGGACATCGTCGAAGAAGACTTCGTTGAAATCGTGATGGCCGGCCATGTCGATGATCGGGCGGATTGTAATCCCGGGCGTGTCGAGATCGATCAGCAACTGGCTCAATCCCGCGTTTCGCTCGCTGCCCTCTTCGGTGCGGACGAGCGCGAGCATGATATGCGAGAAATGCGCGCCGGTGGTCCAGATCTTCTGGCCGTTGATGCGCCAGCCTTCCGCGGTCTCGCGTGCCGTCGTTCGGACGGCGGCAAGGTCGGATCCGGCGCCCGGCTCAGACAGGCCGATGCAGGCGTATAGTTCGCCCTTCGCGATGCCGGGCAGGTAACGCTGCCGCTGCTCCTCGCTACCATATCGCAGGATGAGTGGACCGGTCTGTCGATCGGCGATCCAGTGCGCGCCGACCGGCGCTCCGGCTGCAAGCAATTCCTCGATCACCACATAGCGTTCGAGCGGATGGCGATCGCTGCCGCCGTAGCGCGCAGGCAGCGTCATTCCGACATATCCCGCTGCGCCGAGTGCGCGGCTGAAACCGGCGTCGAAACTCGCCCAGCAATTCGCCCGTGAAACCACGTCGCCCTGCGGTTGGTTCGCCGCAAGCCAGCCCCGCAAATCGGTACGCAGTGCGACAATGTCGCCGGGCGGATCGAAGGGATAGAGCGCAAAGCCTTGCATGTCGCACCAGCCATGCAATAGCTTTGGTTAGGCAGCAAAGGATAATTGAAGATGGGCGAATTTCTGAGTGTCGAGCGGCGGGGCAAGATCGCGATCCTGACGATGATCAAGCCCGAGAGCATGAATGCGATCGGCACGCATGAAGACTGTCAGGACATCATCGACACGCTCCGAACGCTCGGCGATGACCGCGGCGTCAGCGCGATCATCCTGACCGGCAGCGGCAAGGCATTCAGCGCCGGCGGCAACCTGAAAGGCATGCAGGACCGCACCGGCATCGGCGTGCTCGACCAGCCCGATTCCACGCGCGCCAACTATCGCAAGGGCGTTCAGGCGGTGATCCGCGCGCTGATGGACTGCGAGGTGCCGATGATCGCGGCGGTCAACGGCCATGCCATCGGCCTCGGCGCCGATCTTGCCTGCACCTGCGACATCCGCATTGCGGCCGAAAGCGCAAAATTCGCATGCAGCTTTATCAAGGTAGGGATCGTGCCCGGCGACGGCGGGGCATGGCTGCTCCAGAAGATACTCGGCTATCCGCGCGCCGCCGAACTGTTCCTGACCGGCGATCGCTTTGACGCGGCCCAGGCAAAGGAATATGGTCTGGTTACGGACGTCGTGCCCGATGCGGAACTGCTCGACCGTGCAATCGCCATTGCCGAGCGGATCGTCTGCAACCCGCCGCGCGCGCTGCGCCTGACGAAACGCCTGCTCCGCGAGGCGCAGCACAGCCGGATGAGCGACATTTTGGAACTGAGTGCAGCCTATCAGGCGATCGTCCATGAAACCGCGGATAACCGCGAGGCGATCAATGCCTTTGTCGAAAAGCGTCCCCCGGTATTTACAGGAGAATGATGATGATTGCCGAGCGAGTCCTGCCACTGGCCGGCATCCACAATTTCCGCGATTATGGCGGCTATGCCGTCGAAGGCGGCGGGCGGCTGCGCGACGGCACGCTGTGGCGTTCGGCGCACCATGAAGCGGCGACCGACGACGATCTCGATGCGCTCGACGCGCTCGGACTGGAGACGGTGATCGACCTGCGCGGCGACGACGAGCGCGAGCTGCATCCGTGTCGGCGGTCGGAGAGTTTCTCGGCGCGTGTGCTGTTCGCGGGCGGGATCACCGCCGGGCTTGCGCCGCATCTGCAGGCGGCGGGCGGGACGATCGATGTCGAGACGGCGCGCGAGCGGATGATCGATACCTATGCCGGCATGCCCTATCGCCCTGCGCTGGTTGCGACGCTGCGGCTCTACCTTTCGGCGCTCGCCGAATATGATGCGCCCAGCCTTGTGCACTGCGTCGCGGGCAAGGACCGCACCGGCTTCGCGGTGGCGATCGTCCATCGGCTGCTCGGCGTGCATGAGGATGATCTGATGCAGGACTATCTCCTCACCAACACCGCCGGGAAGATTGAGGAACGCATCGCGCAGGGCGCGGCGCATATCCGGTCGCGATACGGCGCCAAAATTCATGACGATGCGATACGCGCTTTGATGTCGGTCAATCCCGCCTATCTCGACGCCGCGCTCGCGACGGTGCGGCGCGACCATGGCGATATCCCGAGCTATGCCGAGGCGGTGCTGAACTTCACTCCCGCGATGCGCGAGGCATTGGCCGACAGGCTGGTGGTGTACTGACGGGGCTCAATTACCCCGGACCAGCACCCCGCCCTTCACCACTGCATCGACGCTTTCGAGCTGGCGCACATCGGCCAGCGGGTCGCCGTCGACCGCGACGATATCGGCGTAGCGCCCCACGGCAATCGCGCCGACATCCTTTTCGCGGCCAAGCGCCTCGGCGGCGTTCTTGGTAGCGGCCTGGATCGCCTGTAGCGGTGTCATTCCATATTCGACCATGACGCGGAACTGCTTGCCGACGTCTCCGTGCGGCATCACGCCCGCGTCCGAACCGAACACCATGCGCACGCCGGCCTTCACTGCCTTGCGGAAATTGTCGCGCTGGATCTGGGCGACTTCGCGGTCTTTGCGGAGATTGTCTTCGAGCACGCCATTCTTGGCGCCTTCGGCCTGTGTATATTCGGTGTTGTAGATATCCATCGAGAACCAGACGGGCTGCTTGCGCGCGAGCGCCATGCGGATGCCTTCGTCGTCGACGAGGCTGACATGCTCGATCGTGTCGATGCCCGCGGCGATCGCGGCTCGGATGCCCGACGCGCCATGCGCGTGCGCGGCGACGCGCAGGCCCCATTGATGCGCCTCATCGGCGATCGCGGCGAGTTCCTTTTCGGAGACCTGCAACTGCCCGGGTTCGGTGTTGCGCGAGAAGACACCGCCGGTCGCGCACACCTTGATGACCTCGGCGCCATATTTCCGCTGGCGGCGGACTTGGTAGCGCAGCTCCTCGGGCGTATCGCCGATCCCCTCTTCCTTACCGTCCTTCTTTTCGAGGCTGGGCGGCAGGAAGGTGCTGTCGCAATGCCCACCGGTGGCGCCGAGCGCATAGCCCGCCGGAACGATACGCGGGCCGGTCGCGTAGCCTGCGTCGATCGCCTGCTTGAGCCCGATATCATTGCGATTGTCCGACCCGACGTTGCGTACCGTCGTGAAGCCGGCGCCGAGCATGTCGTTGGCATTTTTAACCGCGGTCATGCCCCAGAAACTGTCGGTGAATTCAAGCCCGCGATAGCCACCGATGTCGGCGGGGCCGTCGAGATGGACGTGCATGTCGATGAGGCCCGGAACGAGCGTCTTGTCGCCGAGGTCGACATGTTTGACGTTCGATCCCCAGCGCACGGTGCGTGCGTCGGCGATGTTCGTGATGCGGCCGTCGGCGCCGACGAAGATCGCGGGAAACTCGACCGTCTTGCCAGTCAGCACATCGACATAGCGCGCGGCAGTGATCACCGTCGTCCCGGCCGCATCCTGTGCGCCTGCAGGGGTGGTCGAGGCAGCAAAAAGCGCCGTCGAGCCCAAAGCGATTCCCCGCAGAAAACTGCCTAACTTCACTCGCGATTGCATGTTTTTCCCGCCTGTTGTTGGTGCCCGCAAACTAGATGGCAAACCGCCGCAAAATAGGACAGCGGAAAATGCGTCAGGCGGCGATCTTGTGCCGTGCGAGATGGTCGTAATCGGGGCGGCACGCGTCGGCGACCGCCTGCTCGTCGCGCGTCAGTTCCGGCACCGGCTTGTCGGGGACGCCGAAGCCCGTGCTCGAAACAACCGCATCGTACCAATGCGATCCCCAGATGCCGTCGGTTGAGTGCAATCCGGCCTCCCAGTGCAACATCGCCGGGTCCCAATCGATGCCGAGCGCTGCGCACAATTTTTGCAGCATCGTGAGCGGATCGCGCAAGATGTCGGCGCTGTCGATCACCGGCGGCGCGTGGCCGAGCCGGTCCGCTTCGCGATCGAAGAATTCGACCTGCTTGTCGGTGCCGAGATGGTCTGGGCGCACCGATACGCGTTTCGCCGCATAGCTCGCTACGACGCGCGCGGGGTCGCGGATCAGGAAGGCGTGGCGTAACCCCGGCAGATCGTCGTGCGCGATCGGGCCGACCATGTGGTGCGCCATATGCTTCTGGTACCAGACTGGCGCGCCGGTCGGGCATGGTCCGGTCATCGTTCGTGCGACACCGCGCCAGTCACAGTCCATCGACGCCATCACCGCATCCATCATCGGCTGCGGGTCGCCGGTTTGCTTGAGATATGCGCCATAGAAGGGTTCATCGCTGACGAAGCTGTCGGCGCGGCTGCCGAAGCTGCGCATCATCGCGGTGGAGAGGTTGCGCGGCCCCGACCACATCGCGATGCGGATACAGTCGCTCACGGGCGCGAGCGTCCGGCGATGTCGCGTTCGATGAGCGCCTTGTAGAGGGTCTGCAGCCGCTCGACCATCGGCCCCCTGCCCTCGGTCAGCACGCGCCCGTCGATCGTGTGCGCGGGGACGACACCCGCGAAGGTGCCGGTGACGAACGCCTCGTCGGCGCCATAGACATCGGTGAGCGAGAAATTCCTCTCGTAAACCGGGATGCCATTCTCGCGGCACAGGCTGATGACATTGGCGCGGGTGATCCCACCGAGGCAGTAATCGCCGCTCGACGTCCACACCTCGCCCCTGCGGACGATGAAGAAATGGGTCGAATTGCACGTCGCGACGAAGCCGTGCGGGTCGAGCATCAGCGCCTCGTCGGCGCCCGCTTGCGCGGCCTGGATACAGGCGGTGATGCAGTTGAGCTTCGAATGCGAATTGAGCTTGGGGTCCTGCACCGCCGGGTCGCCGCGGCGGACGTGGACGGTGAACAGCGACAGGCCCTTCTCGACCGTCGCGGGCAACGGGTCCTTATGCTCGGCGATGATGACGATCGTCGCGGGCGAGATGACAACGCGCGGGTCCTGATAGGGGGTCGAGCGGATACCGCGCGTGACCATCAGACGGATATGGCATGCGTCCATGTCGTTGGCGTCGATCGTTGCGTAGAGACGCTGTTCGAGCGCGTCACGTGTGATCCCGATATCCATCGCGATCGCCTTCGCGCCCTCCCACAAGCGATCCAGATGCTGATCGAGGAACGCCATGCGCCCCTTGTGGACGCGAAGGCCTTCCCACACCCCGTCGCCGAGCATGAAGCCGCTGTCGAAGACCGACACGCTCGCCTGCGCGCGCGGCACGAGGTCGCCGTTGACGTTGATGAGGATCGCGTCGTTGCGCGGATCGGGGACGAAGTCGTGGGTGCCTTGAGCCATGCGGCGACGTTAGCCGCTTGTTCCTGCCTGTCGAGGGGGAAGCCTCGCCCACCAGGCGCCGAGCAGCGCAAAAGCCGCGCCGAGCATCGTGCCGCCCAATATGTCGCTCGCCCAATGAACGCCGAGCATGATGCGCGAAAAGCCGTTGAGGACGATCATCGCGCCGGCAAGGCTCCATGCCGCGCGGCGCCAGCGCGGTGGCACGAGCCAAGCGAGCAGCAGATAGACCACCGCTGCGCTCGTCGCGTGACCGCTCGGGTAGGAAAAGCTTGTCTGATGGTCGAGATGGTCGATTAGGTCGGGCCGCGCGCGGCCGAAGCCGAGCTTGAGCAGGCTGGAGGCGAGGTTCGACAGCAGCGACGCACCGCCGAGCGCGATGGCGCAGCGCGGGCCGCACCAATGCCAGACGAGCGCACATAACAGGATGACGATGATCCAGCGCGGCGTGCCGCCGCCGATCCAGCTCGCGCCTTGCATAAAGGCGATGAAAGCGGGGCTGGATTCGCCCACGTGAAGGACCAGCCCGTTCGAAATGCGCAGATCGAATGCCTGAATCCATCCCGCGCCAACCGCAAAGCCGAGCAGGATCACCGCGAGGATCAGTCCCGCCGCGGCGATGAGCAGGCGATTCGACAGTTTGTTCACATTTCCCCCTTCGTCATTCCTGCTTTCGCGGGAATGACGAAGTTCGTGAAGATCAAATATGCAGCGGCCGTCCGAACGCTGCCAGCACGCCCTCGTGCATCGTTTCGCTGAGCGTCGGATGCGGGAAGACGGTGCCGATGAAATCATCCTCGACCAGCTCGGCGGTCTTGCCGATCGTGTAGCCCTGAATGAGTTCGGTGACTTCGGCGCCGATCATGTGCGCGCCGAGCAGTTCGCCGGTCTTGGCGTCGAACACGGTCTTGGTGAAGCCTTCGGACTCGCCGAGCGCGATCGCCTTGCCGTTGCCGATGAAGGGGAAGGTCCCGGCCTTGACCTCGTAACCGAGTTCCTTCGCCTTCGCTTCGGTCAGGCCGACGCTGGCGATCTGCGGACGGCAATAGGTGCAGCCGGGGATGTTGCGCGGGTCCATCGCGTGCGGATGGTTGCCCGCGATCGCCTCGACCGAAATCACCGATTCGTGCATCGCCTTGTGCGCGAGCCACGGCGGCGCGGTGACGTCGCCGATCGCCCAGATGCCGGGCACGTTGGTGCGGCACATCGCGTCAGTGTCGATATGGCCCTTGGTCGTCTTCACGCCCAAGGCTTCGAGCCCGATATTTTCGGTGTTCGGGACGATACCGATCGCGACGATCGCGTGGCTGAATTCGGCGCTTTCGGTCTTGCCGTCCTTGGTCTTGATCTTGGCGGTTACGCCGGTTGCGGTCGCCTTCAATTCCTCGACGCCAGCGCCGGTGAAGATCGTCATGCCCTGCTTCTTGAGCGCCTTTTCGAGGAAGGCCGACACGTCGGCATCCTCGACGGGAACGAGGCGGTCGAGCATTTCGACGACGGTCACGTCGACGCCCATGTCGCTATAGAAGCTCGCGAACTCGATCCCGATCGCGCCCGATCCGATGACGAGCAATTTCTTCGGCATTTCGGGCGGGACGAGCGCGTGGCGGTAGGTCCAGATGCGCTTGCCGTCGGCGGGCGCGAACGGCAGGTCGCGCGCGCGCGCGCCGGTCGCGACGATGATGTTCTTCGCGGTGAGGGTCTCGGTCCCCTTCTCGCCCTTCACTTCCAGCTTGCCCGGCGCGGTCAGCTTGCCCTCGCCCATATGGACGGTGATCTTGTGCTTCTTCATCAGGAAGGCGACGCCCTGGCTGAGCTGTTTCGCAACGCCGCGGCTGCGCTTCACGACCGCGTCGATATCGGCGCTGATCTGCGCCGCAACGAGGCCATAATCGCCCGCATGCTGCATATAATGATAGATTTCGGCCGAGCGCAGCAGCGCCTTGGTCGGAATGCAACCCCAGTTCAGGCAGATGCCGCCGAGATTCTCGCGCTCGACGATTGCGGTCTTGAGCCCAAGCTGCGCCGCGCGGATCGCGGCGACATAGCCGCCGGGCCCCGAGCCGAGAACGATGAGGTCGTAGTTGGTGTCAGCCACAATTATCTCCTTGTTCGCCATTCCGGTTGCGGAGTTTGTCGATCAACTCCCAAAACACGGAAGCGGCTATAGCCGCATATGCGAGAAACCATATTTGCCCTGAATCTTCGGGCCAAATCCAACTGGCCGTGGCGGCCAGAATGGCGAGCGCGAGCAGTCCGACCAACCAATCCAGAAGCTGTCGAACGACGCGCATCGCCTTCCCCGATCAGGCCACCAGCCCCAGCGGGTTCTCCACGAGTTCCTTGAAGGTCTTCATCAGCAGAGCTCCGTCGGCGCCGTCGATCGCGCGGTGGTCGAAGCTCCCGGTCGCCGACATGACGGTCGCAATCGCGAGCGCGTCGTCGACGATATAGGGACGCTTCTCGCCCGCGCCGATCGCCATGATCATGCCCTGCGGCGGGTTGATCACTGCGGTGAACTGCTTGATCCCCATCATGCCCATGTTCGAGATCGAGGCGGTGCCGCCCTGATATTCATTGGGCTGGAGCTTGCCTTCCTTCGCCTTCGCCGCGAGTTCAGACATTTCGGTCGAGATTTTCGACATCGACTTGCCGCCCGCATCGACGATGATCGGGGTGATCAGGCCGCCCGGGATGCTGACCGCGACCGAAATGTCGGCGCGCTTATACTGGCGCATCACGTCGCCGCCGAAGCTGACGTTGCACGCCGGCACGCGTTCGAGCGCGACCGCGAGCGCCTTGATCAGCATGTCGTTGACGCTGAGCTTGACGCCGCGGCTTTCGAGGCTGGCGTTCAGCTCGCCGCGCAGCTTGAGCAGCGCGTCGAGGCGGATGTCGACGGTGAGGTAGATGTGCGGCGATTGCTGCATCGACTCGGTCAGGCGGCGCGCGATCGTCTTGCGCATGCCCGACAGCTTTTCATCCTCATGCGGGATGCCGAAATCGGGGATCGAACCAGCGGTTGCCGGTGCGGGGGCTGCAGCCGCCGGAGCAGCAGCGGCGGGCGCCGGCGCGGCGGCCGCAGCGGGTGCTGCGGCGCCAGAGGGGGCGCCTTCGAGATCGGCCTTCACGATGCGGCCGCCCGGGCCGGTGCCGGTCAGGCTCTTGAGGTCGATGCCCTGTTCGGCGGCCAGGCGCTTGGCGAGCGGGCTGGCCTTGATGCGGTCGCCCGATGCGGCGGAGGCGGCTGCCGGAGCCGGTGCGGGAGTCGGCGCAGGCGCAGCGGCGGGCGCGGGTGCCTCGGCCTTCGGTTCCGCGGCAGGAGCGGGAGCCGGCGCCGGTGCAGCCTTCGCGCTCCCGGCATCTTCGCCCTCACCCGCGATCACTGCGATCACGGTGCCGACCTTAACATTGTCGGTGCCTTCGGCGACGAGAATCTGGCTGACGACGCCCTCGTCGATCGCTTCGAACTCCATCGTCGCCTTGTCGGTTTCGATTTCGGCGAGCAGGTCGCCCGATTTGACCGTGTCGCCTTCCTTGACCAGCCATTTGGCAAGGGTGCCTTCCTCCATCGTCGGCGAGAGGGCGGGCATTTTCAGTTCGATTGGCATGGTTAGGCGTATCCCTGTCAGTCTCGCAGGCGTCGCCTGCCGCTACGGTTTGTTCCTCGCCATAAGCCTTGCGTCGGTCAAGGTCTAGCGGGCCAACTTGCGTTTCATACGAATGTGACGCACTCTTTACCCCAAGCAAAAACACGAGGGGTCGGGGTGATGCGGACATATCTGGTGGTGATCGACGACAGTCCCGAGTCGGCGCTGGCGCTGCGCTTTGCTGCGCGGCGCGCGGCGCGGACGGGCGGCGGCGTTATCGTGCTCGCGATCATTCCGCCGCAGGATTTCGTCGCGTTCGGCGGCGTCCAGGCGACGATCGAGGCCGAATGCCGCGAACATGCCGAGGAACTGGTCGCGGCCGCCTCTGACGCCGTATTGCAGGAGGGCGTCACGCCGCAAACGCTGATCAAGTCGGGCAAACCTGCCGAGGTCGTCCGCGAAGTGATCGGTGCGAGCGACGAGATTGCGGCGCTGGTGCTGGCGACCGCCGCGACCGGCGCGCCGGGGCCGCTGGTCGCGCATTTCACCGGGCAGGATGCGGGGACGCTTCCCTGTCCGGTGATGCTGGTGCCGGGCGGGATCGATATCGCCCGGCTCGATGCGCTGAGTTAAACCACGAGCGAGCGCGGCACCGCAGCGCCTTTCCATTCGAGGATCGCAAAGCCGAGCACGCCAAGAGCCTGCGCGACGACAATAGCGATGCCGAGGCTCGTCATCTGCGCGGCGAAGGTCGCGACCACCGCAAAGCTTGCCGCGACCCAGCCGAGATTGCCGAGCGCGATGAGTTTGACCAGCGCCGGATTGGGCACCGCCTGCCGCGCGGCGACGATCATCAGGAGCGCCGCGGCGAGGCAGATCCAGCCGCCCACAGCGACGATATTTTCCGGCAGCCCGAGCAGTGCGCCGACCGGCGCGGAGCCGAAGAGGCCGACGGCAAAGACACCTCCGCAGGTGATGGCATCGGCAACGAGGATATTCTTGAGATTGAGGATCGACATTGGGGTTCTCCTTTCGACCCCCTCAAACTGGACTCGAAAGTGAATGGCGTCGATTACGCCTGAGGTAATGGAAAAGCCGAAGGCCGAGGTATAGCTCCCGGGACGAAGGAGATAATCATGCAAGTCGCGACGCTGGGCGAACAACTGCGCGAATGGCGCACGCGCCGCCGGATGAGCCAAATGGACTTGGCCCTCGATACCGAGATTTCGACGCGGCACCTGAGCTTTATCGAGACGGGGCGGTCGAAGCCAAGCGCAGCGATGCTCGGCCGCATCGCCGATTGCCTCGAAGTGCCGCATCGCGCACGTAACGCCCTGCTGCTCGCGGCGGGCTATGCGCCCGATTATCAGGAACGGCCGCTCGACAGCGACGAGATGGCGGGAATGCGCGCGATCGTCGATCATGTGCTGAAGGGGCATGAGCCCTATCCGGCACTCGCGGTTGATCGGCACTGGAACATGATCGCGGCGAACGGGGCGATCGCGATCCTGATCGAACAGGTCTCCCCCGCCCTGCTCGCGCCGCCGGTCAATGTGCTGCGTCTCGCGCTGCACCCCGACGGGCTGGCGCCGCAGATCGTCAACTATGGCGAATGGCGCGCGCATATCCTGCACCGGATCGACCTGCAGATCGAGGCGAGCGGCGATGCTGGGCTGATCGCACTGCGCGAGGAACTCGCGGGCTATGCGGTCGAAGCGAACGACAATGTCGGTGAGCATGTGAGCGGGATTGCGGTGCCGCTGATCCTTGACACCGTTGCCGGGCAGATTCGCTTTGTGTCGACCGTGACGATTTTCGGGACGCCGGTCGATATCACCTTGTCCGAGCTGGCGATCGAAGCCTTCTTTCCGGCCGATGCGGAGAGCGCGGTGTTGTTGCAAAAGCTGGCTGGATCAAAATAAACTTCGTCATTGCGAGCGAAGCGACGCAATCCAGGGCGGTCAACGCATATTCTGGATTGCCGCGTCGCTTCGCTCCTCGCAATGACGAGCTTAGCGTTTCCGCCCCTTATGCTTGATGTTCGCCGGGCGACCGCGCTTGCCGACCATATGTTTGCCCGCCTTGTCCTTTCCGGGCCCCTTCCCCTTCACCCCGTCGCGGCGCGGCGGACGATTGCGGAAGCCGCCTTCGGGCGCATCGGGCAGTTCGAAGCGCAGCGCGCCGCTGATCGGATTGGCGTCGATCAGCCGGAGGTCGAGGCGCTGGCCGGTCGTGAAGCTGACGCGGCCATGCTCGCTGTCTAGGCTGCGCGCCGCCTCGTCGTAGAAGAAGCGTTCGCTCCCCAAGGTCGACACCGGGACCAGCCCGTCGCCGCCGAGCCCGTCGACGGTCGCGAAGAAGCCGAAGGGCTGCACCCCGGTGATCCGCGCCTGCACGATCTCGCCCTTTTTGGTCGACAGATAGGCGGCGACATAGCGGTCGACCGTCTCGCGCTCGGCTTCCATCGCGCGGCGTTCGAGCGCGCTGATCGCTTCGCCGATCCGCGACAGCCCCTTGGCGTCGGCCTCGCCGAGCCCGGTGCGTGCGGGCAGGTCCTTGGGCTTGCCTGGCACTTCCAGTTTGTAGCTATCGACGAGAGCGCGGTGGACGATGAGGTCGGCGTAGCGGCGGATCGGCGAGGTGAAATGCGCGTAAGAGCCAAGCGCGAGGCCGAAATGGCCCGCATTTGCGGGGCCGTAATAGGCCTGAGTCTGGCTGCGCAGGATCGCCTGCATGATTTCGGGCAGCCGGTCATCCTCCGAAAAGCCGTCGATCAGGCGGTTGAACACCGCGGGCGTGATGACCTGCCCGAGCGCGAAGCTCTGTTCGAAGGTTTCGAGATAATCCTTGAGGCTGACGAGCTTTTCGCGGCTCGGCGGCTCGTGGATGCGGTACATCACCGGCGATTTTTTCGCCTCGAGCGCCTTGGCCGCCGCGACGTTCGCCGCGATCATATAATCCTCGATCAGCCGCATCGAATCGAGCCGGTCGCGGACGCGGATTTCGGCGATGGCGCCCTGCTCGTCGAGAATGACTTGGCGCTCGGGCAAGTCGAGATCGAGCGGTGCGCGGGCTGAGCGCGCCTTGGCGAGAAGTGCCCAACACGCCCACAGATTGTTGAGCGTCGGGAGCACATCCGCGTCCCATTCGTCGCGCGGCGCGTCGGCTTCATAGGCCGCCTGGGCATGCTCATAGGCAATGTTCGCGCGCAATCGCACGAGCGCGCGGGTGAAACGCCATGACGTCACCTTGCCATGCTTGTCGATGACGAGATGGCACGCCATTGCGGCTCGGTCCTGCCCGGCCTTCAGCGAACAGACACCTGCCGAGAGCGTCTCGGGCAACATCGGCACGACTTGGTCGGGGAAATAGACGCTGTTGCCGCGCCGCCGCGCCTCGCGGTCGAGGTCGCCATCGGGGCGGACATAATAGCTCACGTCGGCGATCGCGACGATTGCGCGGAAACCGCCCTTGTTGGAGCTGTCGTCGTCGGGGATCGCCCAGACGGCGTCGTCATGGTCGCGCGCGTCGATCGGGTCGATCGCGACGATCGGCAGGTCCCGCAGATCCTCGCGGCCCTCGGGGGTGAGCGGCAGCTTCGTCGCTTTCTCGGCCTCTGCGAGCGTTTCGGCGCCGAAGACATGCGGGATCTCGTGCCGCGCGATCGCGATCATGCTGAGCGCGCGTTGTGCGAAGGGATCGCCGAGACGCTCAACCACCTTCGCCTTGATCGCGGGGCCGCGCCCGGTGAGTTCGGCGCGGACGAGATCGCCGACATTGGCGTCGCCCTTGTCGGCGACCGCGAAATCGTAGCGTGCGCGTTTGTCGGCTGGGCGCAGCCACAGAATCGGCTTGCCACCCGGTCCCATATCTTCGACGAGCACGCCGATCACCGTCTCGCCGCCGGCTTCGAGCCGCTTCATCGGGTGCGCGACATGGCCGGTGCCGCGTTCCTCGGTACGCGCGAGGATGCGGTCGCCGACACCGAGCGCGCCTTTGCGTCCCTGTTCGATCACGCGCAGGCGCGGCGCCGGCGTTGCCGCTTCCCAGCGTTCGGGGACCGCCCAGACATTGCTGCCATCGATCGCAGCGACGCGCAGCACCGTGACGCGCGGCAGGCCGCCATGCTTGTGAAAGGCGCGTCCGGGCGCGAGGTCGACGAGCCCCTCGTCGGTCATATCCTTCAGCAGCGCCTTCAGCGCGATCTTGTCATTGCCGTGGAGCGCGAAATGTTTCGCGATCTCGCGCTTGCCGACCGCCTCCTTGCTCTCTTCGATGAAGCGAAGGATCTGCTCGGGTGTCGGCAGTCCGGTATATTGTTTGCGGGCCATCATCCGCGGATAGGGGTTAACGGGCGGCCCGTCACCCCCCTCACCCGCAAGCGTGGATCAATAGGGCGAAATGTCGATGACCTGCCCCGACGAATTGGCCGTGCAGGTCGAACGATAATGGCCGGTCGCAATGGTGAAGACGTAATTGCCTCGGCCGGTGTTCCGCTGACTGACCGCGACGCTGCTGCCGTCGGGCGCATTTTGATATTGGTCGCCGCGTGCTTCGCACGCCGCCTTTGCCGCATCGGGGCCACCGCGCGCATAGCTGCGGTTCGCGGCGCGGCGATTGGACGATTCCGCCTCGCCCGCCATGAAACCGTCGTGATAGCCTTCGCTGTCGTTGCGATCATATTGACCGCCATAGAGGCCATCGTTGTAGCCGCGCGTATATTCGCTGTCGTGGTTGGCGTCGCCGTCGTTATGTTTCTTCTTGTGGCTGGCGAGCGCCGCGATCAGGCCGATCGCGGCCACGCCCGCAATCGCCGCCCCGGCACCCGATCCGCCGCCGTCGTGGCCGCAGTTGCTGGAATCGGTCTTGTCGACGTTCGCGTAACGCCCATTGGAGACGACGACGCTGACGCAGGTTTTCGTCCCGCTGTTCCACCAATATTGCGCGCCGCCGCTGGTCTTCTTCATCTCATATCCGCGTGACTCCATCGCGCTTTCGGCGCCGGCGGCGCGCGAGCCGGCTAGGTTGGATATGTCTGAGGGCGGCTTGGCGAATGCGGGCGTCGTTCCACCCAAGAGCAGCGCCAAAATGGCGGTCGAACCAATGATTGTCCGTTTCATCACGATCACTCCCCTGCTGAATCGAAGGCGATATGCGACCTGCCGCGGCGACAGCCGGCGGGCGAGCTCGGATGAACGAGCTTCTGCGCCGCTAGCGTATCAGAGAAACAGCTGGCGGCGAATGATTTTCAGGGTTGATGCGGCGCTAACCGGATCGGAGGCGGTGCCTCAGTAGGTGCGTCCGATCAGCACGCGTTCGACCGCAGGCTCGCCGGTGAAGAAGCAGGCGCCGTCAGCGGGTGCTGCGTCGAGCGGGGTGTTGCGCATCGTGAGCTTGAGCGCCTTGAGCTGCTCGACGATCCCGTCGAGCGCGGCGCCGGTCGGGCGTGACCATTGCACCTCGACCCAGCCGACGAATTTCTCGTCGCCCGCGAAATGCGCTTTCAGGTCGGTGACGTCGCGGCGGATATTGGCGTGGAGCCGCTCCTTGGCCTCGGCATGGAGGCTCGACTGGATATCCTCGAGCGTCGCGACCGCTTCCGCGACGAAGTCACCCTTCGCGACGAACGCGGTGTTGAGCTTGCCGTCGTCCTTGTAGAGCCGGTCGCGGCGGATCACCGCAACATTGCCGCCCGCTACATCGCGCGGGCCGATTTCGAGGATGATCGGCGCGCCCTTCTTGACCCAGCCCCAGCGCTTGGTCTGCGCCTTGTTGGCACCTGCGTCGAGATGGACGCGGAGCGGCTCGCGAAAAGCGTCGAGTGCCTTGAGATCGGCCTGCAGCGCGGCGCAATAGTCGAGGATCGCCTGATCCTCCTCATTGTCGCGCAGCATCGGCACGATGACGATCTGGTGCGGCGCGATGCGCGGCGGGCAGCGCAGGCCATCATCGTCGCCATGCGTCATGATGACGCCGCCGATCATGCGCGTCGACGTGCCCCAGCTCGTCGTGTGGCAAAGGCTGTGGCCGCCGTCCTTGTCCTGGTAACGGATGTTCGCGGCCTCGGCGAAGCCGGTGCCGAGATAATGCGAGGTGCCGGCCTGCAGCGCCTTGCCGTCCTGCATCATCGCCTCGATCGAATAGGTCGCAACCGCACCCGGGAAGCGCTCATTCTCGGGCTTTTCGCCCGCAATCACCGGCATCGCGAGAACATCCTCGGCAAAGCTGCGGTACATTTCGAGCGCGCGCAGCGTCTCGGCCATCGCATCGGCTTTGTCGGCGTGCGCGGTATGGCCTTCCTGCCACAGGAATTCGCTGGTGCGCAGGAACATGCGCGTGCGCATTTCCCAGCGCACGACGTTCGCCCACTGGTTGACCTTGAGCGGCAGGTCGCGCCAGCTTTGCACCCAGCGGCTCATTGCGTTGCCGATCACCGTTTCCGAGGTGGGCCGGACAATCAGCGGTTCCTCGAGTTTCGCTTCGGGATCGGGGATCAGCTTGCCCTTGCCGTCCTGGATCAGGCGGTGGTGCGTAACAACCGCCATTTCTTTTGCAAAACCATCGACATGGTCGGCTTCCTTCTCAAAGAAGCTCAACGGGATGAAGAGCGGAAAATAGCAGTTCTGGACCCCGGCATCCTTGATCGCCGCGTCCATCACCGTCTGAATGCGTTCCCAGATGCCATAGCCCCACGGCTTGATCACCATGCAACCGCGCACGCCCGATTCCTCGGCAAGATCGGCTTCGGCAATGACATCCTGATACCAGGCCGCGAAATCGGCCTGCCGGGTTACGCTGAGCGCATGTTTGACCATGATAGTTCGTTTTTTCCGTCACTGGGTCCGCGATGGCGGCCCTATCAATTCTTCTTAGCGAGCTCGGCTTTAAGCTCCGCGACTTCGGCCTTGAGTGCGGCAATCTCCGCATCCTTGGTCTTGCTGCCACCCGCGCCCGGGATGAACGCCCCCGCCGCCTGCTGGAACATCTCCATGTTACGGCGCGTCAGTTCGGCGAGCGGGTTCGATCCCAGCGCGCCTTCGAGCGCCGAGCGCACATCCTGCTGGTTCTTGCGGAACGCGGTCATCGAGGCTTCAAGATATTGCGGCACCATTGACTGCATCTTGTCGCCGTACATGCCGATCAAGTGGCGCAGGAAATTGACCGGCAGCAGTGTTTCGCCGCGCGTTTCCTCGTCCATAATAATTTGCGTCAGGACGTTATGGGTGATGTCGTCGCCGCTCTTGGCATCGACGACGCGAAAGTCGCGGCCGTCGCGCACCATGGTGCCGAGATCTTCCAGCGTGATGTAGCAGCTGCGTTCGGTGTCGTAGAGCCGCCGGTTGGCGTATTTCTTGATCGTGACGACGTCATCTTCCGTCGCCCCCGCCTTGGACTTCGCCATGTTGACCTGCGCTCCTAACAATGCCCGGGCCATGGCGACTGCGCCGCCGGGACATTCGAAGCGCCCGCATTAGCATCAAATAATGATGCATCGCAACATGCGCCACTTAATGCGTTCGAAAGCCCGGCGGCGCGAATCGCATCCCCCGAAACGGGTATGCGCGATCGCGATGAAGCGCCCTTGGCTATCGGCGGTCCGCGCCCCTACCCGCGCGAGCCTCAACGGGCAAAACGCAATTTAGTTTCAACGGAAATCATTGCCGTGCCATTTTTGATGCTCAAAATGGCCTTGGAAGGTTGTTCCTTTCAGGTCCCGGCACTTTGATTTCAACGGCCCCCGCGCAGCCCCCGGTCGACCCTGTTGCCAAAATGCCACAGCGCTGCACCGGAGTCCCCAGACTGTCAGAAAATTTACATCAAAAGCTTGTGCCGCCCAAAATTTCCGTCTTTCTAGCGCGCAACCCGTTCTCTCTCATTTCTCGAACGGTAACCGGGGAATTACACCATGAAGAAAACCAGCCTGTTGGTTCGGGGCTCTGCCCTGACTCTTGCTTTGTTCAGCGCCATGCCGGCGATGGCACAGAGCGACGCCGCACCTGCGGACGAAGCTGCGGAAGCAGCCGACGAAGGCACGATCGTCGTCACCGGCTCGCGTATCCGCCAGCCGAACCTTGAATCGGCCAACCCGATCGCCGTCGTCACTGGCGCGGAAATCTTTGAGACCGGTGGTATTTCGGTCGGCGACCTGCTCAACGAGCTGCCGCAGCTGCGCAGCACGTTCAGCCAGCAGAACTCGACGCGCTTCCTCGGGACGCGCGGCCTCAACCTGCTCGACCTTCGCGGCCTCGGCACACAGCGCACGCTGGTGCTCGTCAACGGCCGTCGCCACGTCGGTTCGGACGTTCTTTCGAACGGCGTGTCGGTCGACACCAACACCATTCCGTCGGATCTGGTCGAGCGTATCGACATCGTGACCGGCGGTGCATCGGCCGTTTACGGTTCGGACGCGATCGCGGGCGTCGTCAACTTCATCCTCAAGGACGATTATGACGGCATCCAGATGCGCGGCCAGAGCGGCATTTCGCGCTATGGCGATGCAGGCAACCAGTTCGTTTCGCTGACCGCAGGCAAGAACTTCGCCGACGGCCGCGGCAACATCGCGGTCAACCTCGAATATGCCCACAGCTCGGACTTCTATGCTTCGGGTCGCCCGAACGTCCGCCAGCAAAATGGCTTCGTGATCGTCGACGCCGACCCCCCGGGCTCGGTTAACGGTGCAGCAGGTGGTTTCGACCGTTATTTCTTCAACGACATCCGTTCGGGCACGATCAGCCTCGGCGGCATGGTCGCCGCCTTCCCGAACCCGACTGCCGCACCTTGCGGCAGCGGCGACGGTTCGGCGTTCACCTGCGCGTTCCAGTTCCAGCGCGACGGCACCCTCGTGGCACAGACCGGCACGCGTATCGGCATCGGCCCGAACGGCGCGTTCCTTGGCGGCAACGGCATGAGCGGCCGCGAAGGCAAGCTCGTCGCGCTCTCGCCCGACCTGAAGCGCTACTCGGCAAACCTCATCGGTCACTTCGAGATTTCGCCGGCGTTCGTTCCGTTCATCGAAGCGAAGTATGTCCGTTCGGAAGCCGTCGGTTCGCAGAGCGGCCCCTTCTTCACCCAGGGCACGACGCTGGGTGATCCCGGTGGCCGTGAGCGCGTCCGTCTCGACAACCCGTTCCTGTCGGCGCAAGCACGCACGCTCCTCACCAACACGTTCCTTGCTTCGAACGTTAACGTGAACACGGGCGGTGCGCTGACCCCCGCGCAGCTTGCTACGCAGCAGGCAGCGATCGCGGCAGGCACCTTCCGTTTCAGCCTGCGTCGCAACTGGGTCGACTTCGGCAACCGTGACGAAGAAATCACGCGCGAAACCTATCGCGCCGTCATCGGCGTTCGCGGCGATTTCAACGACGACTGGAACTACGAAATCTTCGCCAACTATGGTGAGCACAAGGAAAAGAACCTGATCGCGGGTAACGTCAATATCCAGCGTTACTTGCTGGGTCTCGACACCACGCGCGACGTGAATGGCAACATTGTCTGCCGCTCATCGCTCAACCCGAGTGCGACGCTTTCGTACCTGACTGGTAGCCCGCTCAGCGCCGGCGACGATCCGCGCCTTGCCGCCGATATCGCGGCCTGCGTTCCGATCAATCCGTTCGGCGAAGGTGGCATCAACGATGCGGCGCGCAACTATGTGCTCGTCGACTCGCTGGCCACCGGCAAGATCTCGCAGCTCAACATCGGCGGTTTCGTCGCTGGCGACACAAGCGCGTTCTTCGAACTGCCGGGCGGTCCGGTGTCCTTCTCGCTCGGTGCCGAATACCGCCGCGAAACGCTGGACTATGACCTCGATGACCTGACCCAGGCTGGTTACGCCTTCTACAACGCGATCCCGACCTTCGACTCGCCTGCGTTCGAAGTGAAGGAACTGTATGGCGAAGTTCAGATTCCGCTGCTGAAGGACGCACCGTTCTTCAACGAGCTGACGCTGCGCGCCAACGGCCGTATCTCGGACTACAAGGGATCGACCGGAACCACCTATACCTATGGTGGCGAAGTGATGTGGAAGCCGATCGAAGACATCGGGTTCCGCGGCACCTATGCCCGTGCGGTTCGCGCTCCGAACCTGGCCGATCTCTATTCGGAACAGGGTCAGAACTTCGCTCCGCTGTTCGTCGACCCCTGCTCGGCGGTCAACCTGGCCACGGGTTCGGCCAACCGCGTGGCGAACTGCCAGGCCGCGGGCGCGCCCGCCGGCTATGACTTCCGCTACATCGCTTCGCTGGAAATCCTGAGCGGCGGTAACACCGAGCTGAAGGCGGAAACGTCGGATTCGTATACCGTCGGTGTCCTCCTGCAGCCCCGGTTCATTCCTGGTCTGTCGCTGTCGGCCGACTATTACTCGATCACCGTCAACGACGTGATCACCGCGCCGTCGGCACAGCAGATCGCCAACGCTTGTTACGATCTGCCCGACCTCAACAACCAGTTCTGCTCGCTCTTTGAGCGCGCAGGTGCGGGTGGCGGTCCTGCCGGCGAAATCCCCTTCCAGATTCTCGAGGGCTCGCTGATCCAGACCAGCCAGAACTATGCGAAGCTGAAGGCCCGCGGTATCGATGCGCAGCTCGACTATCGCTACACCGATGGCGACTGGACGTTCACGTTCGGCGGTCAGTACACGCATGTGCTGCAGCGCGACGAGTTCCTTGATCCTGCGAACCCGGGCTTCAAGAATCGTCTGCTTGGCGAGCTCGGCGATCCGAAGAACCAGGTGAACCTCAACGTCAGCGCCAAGTACAAGAGCGTTACGCTGGGTTACCAGTTCCGCTGGATCGACAAGATGTTCCTCAACACCTATGAGGACTTCAACGGACTCAACGGTCTGCCGCCGCAGAACACCGACTACGCTTCGGTTCAGACGTATCCGTCGGTGGCCTATGTCGATCTTCGTGCAGCGGTTGACGTCAGCGAAGGCTTCAACTTCTACGCCGGTGTCGACAATCTCTTCAACCGCAAGGCGCCGTTCGGTACGACCGCCGTCGCTGGCGGCACGGGTATCTACGATAACCGCGGCCAGTATGTGTATGCGGGTATCGTCGCGAAGTTCTAATCGCGATCAGACAAGCTTATTGGGGGCCGGAGCGATCCGGCCCCCTTTTTTTTGTCGTGAGGACCGCTACAATCCGCCGATGCTGCACGGATCACCCATCGAACTCGCAAATCAGCTATTCGCCCAAAATCGCGTAACCGATGGCGTGGCGTTGCTGACCCGCGCCGCGAACGAGGGAAATGTCGATGCGCTGATGCAATTGGCCGTCATCGACTTCGCCGGAAGCCATGGCGCCCGCGACTTGCCTCGCGGCCGTAAATGGCTGCGGCGGGCGGTCGAGATCGGTCACGTCGATGGCGCGTTGATGGAGATCGCATTCGTCGCGAACGGATCGGGTCAGGCACATCCCGACTGGAACGGCGCGCTGGCTCTGTTACGCATTGCGGCGCGTGGAGACCCGGTAGCGGCTGCACATCTGGCGCTTGTCGAACAGATGAAGCTCGACGGTCGAGGCGGGCCCGCTGTTGCCGCCCGCGCTGAACGTCTATCCGAAGCACCGCATGTCATCCGTTACCCGGGCTTCCTTTCGGCCGACGAATGCGCGCATATTGCGACCGCCGCCGCGCCAATGCTGGCGCCCTCGACGGTAATCGATTCCGCGACCGGGCAGGTTCGCGAGCACCCGGTCCGGACGGCGATGGCAGCGGTCATCGGGCCCGCAAAAGAAGACCTTGTCATGCGCGCGATAAACCATCGTCTCGCTGCGATTACTGGCACTGCCGTCGAACAGGGGGAGCCGCTCTCCGTGATGCGCTATGATGTTGCGCAGCAGTATCGCATGCATATTGACGCCCTTCCGGGCACGGACAACCAGCGGATCAAAACCGCGATCGTTTATTTGAATCATGGCTATGAGGGCGGAGAAACGCTGTTTGAGCATGGACCGAAGATTGCCGGGCGCCAGGGCGATGCCATTGTCTTTGACAATGTGCGGGGCGACGGATCGCCCGATCCCGTCTCGCGCCACGCGGGCCTGCCCATCGTTCGGGGTGTCAAATGGATCGCGACGCGGTGGATCCGCGAGGCGGCCTATAATCCCTGGACCTATCGCCCGGGCGCCTAGATCCAGTTTCGCTGGAAGCGCGGGCCCAGGCCCGTCAGCAACTCATATTGCGACAACCCGCTGCGCGCAGATGTCGGCGGCAGATCATAATCGAGCGCGAGCCAGTCGCCCTCTTCGATTGCGCCGGCATCGCTGGCATCGAAGGCGATGAGGTCCATCGATACGCGGCCGATCAACGAAAGCCGGTGCGCCTGCCATGCGGCCCCGCCGCCGGACCCGGCATGACAGCGCAGATAGCCGTCGGCGTAGCCCATGTTCGCCACCGCGACCCGACCGTCGCGCGGTGCGGTCCAGGTTGCGCCATAACCGACCGTTTCGCCCGCGCGCACCCTGCGCATCTGCAACACGCGTGCCTCGGGAAAGACCACTTGGCGAATATGGCCTTGCGCCTCTTCGCGCGGCGTTCCGCCGTAAAGTGCTATGCCCGGGCGTGTCAGATCGAAGGCATAGTCAGCGCCAAGACAGATTCCGGCGCTGTTGGAAAGACTATACTTCCGGGCCGGGATTGCCTGTCTGATCATCTGGAAGGCCGCCAGTTGACGGGCATTCTGATCGCTGTCCTCGTCGGCCGAAGCGAGATGGCTCAGCAATGTTTCGATCTTGAGGCCGTCGAGCGCGCCGCCCATCGCCTCTTCGATCGCCAGGCCGAGACGGTTCATCCCGGTATCGATCATGACGTCGCATGGGCGTCCTTCCCCGGCGTCGCGCCAGCGCGCAACCTGCTCGATGCTGTTGAGCACCGGGCGCGCCGGGAGCGTGCGCGCGGCAACCATATCGCTCGCGCCGACGCCATGGAGCACCGACAGCGACACCCCCTCGGGAAGCGGCATCAGCGCCGCCGCCTCGACCCAGGTCGCGACGAAGAAGTCGCGGCAGCCCGCGGCGGCTAGGAGGCGGACGACGTCGCGCGCGCCGAGGCCATAGCCGTCGGCCTTGATCGCGGCACCACACGCGGCCGCGCCGCTTTGCGCCGCCAACCAGCGCCAGTTGGCGACAAGCGCATCGCTGTCGAGACGGAGGCGGAGCGGCGACGGGACTTCGATCATCCCCCTGCCCCTATACGGGTTCAACCGCCGCGCCAATGGGTGTTCAGGCTGCCGGGCCCGCCTTGTCCCACTGCCCTTCGACGGGGTCCTTGAGCATGAAGGCGGTCACGAGGAAGGCGACGAGCACGACGCCCCAGGTGTACCACAGGCCCGAATAGGCGTTGCCCGTCTTGGCGATGATGAAGCTTGCGATCAGCGGCAAGAAACCGCCGAAATAACCTGTGCCGAGATGATAGGGGATCGACAGCGACGAGTAACGGACATGCGGCGGGAACATTTCCGACAGCAGCGCGGCGACGGGGCCGTAGGTGAAGCCCGACAGCGCGCTGAGGCCGAGCAGCGCGAGGAAAATGATGGCGATGCTGCCCGCACTCGGGATCTGCTTCGCGAAATCATAGCCCTTTGCCTCGAGCGCGGGTTGTAGCAAGGCGGGGTCTTCGCTCGCAACTTCGCGGTCCCCGATCTGGATCTTCACCTTGTCAAAGGCGCTGTCGGTAGCGGTTACGGTGTATGGTACGCCGAGTTTGGTGAGCTCGCCTAGCGTCCGACCGCACGCGGTTTCCTGTTTCTGCGCGAACGGGTCGAAGCTGCACTGCGATCCGGTGACTGTCACCGGCGCGCGTTCTGCGGCGGCGCTGAGCGCGGGATTGCCGACGCTGCCCATCCACCAGAACAACGGGAACAGCAGCACCAGCGTCGCGGCATAACCCCAGACGATCGGCTTCTTGCGCCCGATGCGGTCGGAGAGATGGCCGGCCCAGATGAAGAAGCCCATGCCGGTGGCAGCGGCGAAGCCGACGATGATTTCGGCGGCAGCGTCCTCGACCTTCATCGGTCCCTTCAGGAACGAAAGGCCCGAGAACATCGCGGTGTACCAGATGACGGTGAGGCCCGCAGCGATGCCGAACAGTGCGACGAAGATGCGGCGCGGGTTGCCGGGGTAGGTGAAGCTTTCCTTCAAGGGATTCTTCGCCAGTTCGCCTTGCTGCTTCATCGCCTGGAACACCGGACTTTCGGACAGTTTGAGGCGCATCCACAGCGAGATCGCGAGCAGGATCAGCGAGAGCAGGAAGGGCACGCGCCAGCCCCAGCTTTCCCAGACCGCATCGGACATCAACGCCTTGCAGCCGAGCACGACGATAAGGCTGAGCACGAAGCCGCCCACGACGCTCGCCTGAATGAAGCTGGTATAGAAACCGCGCTTTCCGGGCGGCGAATGTTCGGCGACATAGACCGCCGCGCCGCCATATTCGCCGCCAAGCGCGAGCCCCTGCAACACGCGAAGCAGGATGACGATGATCGGCGCCGCGATCCCGATCGTGGCGGCCGACGGGATCATGCCGACGCCCGCGGTCGCGATGCCCATCAGCGTGACGGTGACGAGGAAGGTGTATTTGCGGCCCAATCGATCGCCGAGAAAGCCGAACAGCACCGCACCCAAGGGCCGGAAACCGAAGCCGACTGCAAAGCCCGCCCAGACGAGCAGGATTTCCAGCGTCGCATTGTCGCTGGGGAAAAAGGCCTTGCCTATGATCGCCGCCAACGTGCCGTAGATGAAGAAATCATACCATTCGAACACAGTGCCCGCCGACGAGGCGGCGATGACCATGCGGATATCCTTGGCACTCGGTTGATAGACCGCGCCATGGTCGGCGACGGCGGCTGCGTCGGTCATATACTCTCCCCCGGCCTCGTCGAAAACGCGGGGCCATAGCGTTTCTCTAAACGCACCGCGCCTATGCGCAAGTATTGTTGGCGGCGGCTCGTCGCGGTGGCACTATGCGACCATGCAGTTCATCGACCTTTCGATTCCTATCACCAACGACGTCGTATCCGACCCGCCGGTGATGCGCCCGAACATCAATTATATGACCCATGAAAATACGTGGGAGCAGATCGCGATGTTCTTTCCCGGACTGACGCGCGAGGATCTGCCCGACGGCGAAGGCTGGGCGGTCGAGATGCTGTCCCTGAGCACGCACAACGGCACGCATATGGACGCACCGTGGCATTATCATTCGACGACGGACAGCGGTGCGACCCCTGCCCCATCGATTGACGAAGCACCGCTCGACCTTTTCTTCCGCCCGGGGGTGAAGCTCGACTTTTCGGATCGCCCGCATGGGCATGTCGTGAGCGGCGCCGAGGTCGAGGCAGAGCTGGCACGGATCGGACACGCGCTCCAGCCGCTCGACATCGTGCTCGTCCAGTCAGGCGCGGTCTATGGCACCGACAATTTCACCGATCAGGGTTGCGGCATGGGCGCCGAGGCGACGCTTTACCTGACCGAACGCGGTGTGCAGGTCGTGGGCACCGACGCGTGGAGCTGGGATGCGCCGTTCAGCCACACCGCAAGGCGCTGGGCCGAGACGCGCGATCCGTCGATCATCTGGGAGGGCCATAAGGCCGGACGCATCAGGCCCTATTACCAGATCGAGAAGCTGACCAATCTGGCCGCGATCCCCGCGACGGGCTTCACCTTCAGTTGCTTCCCGGTGAAGATCGAGCGCGCGAGCGCGGGCTGGATCCGCGCGGTGGCGCTCGTCGACTAAAGATTCACCGTCACCAACACCCACAGCGTCCAGCCGGCCAGGACCAGCAACGCGCCAAAGGTCGCAAGGACGCCGACCTGCCGCCCTAGCGGCGCCTTGCCCGGCTCGGACGGCGTGTAGAGGCCGATGACATGCGCGACGCGGCCGATGAGGAAGATCGCGCCGATGATCATCAGCCCCATATGATTGGCGCGCGCGGTTTCGAGCAGCCCGAGCAGGATGATCGTGATCGGGGCATATTCCGCAAGATTGCCATGCGCGCGGCTGGCGCTGATCAGCTTGGCATCGCCATGGTCGCCGAACGCGGCCTTTACGCGCAGTCGCTGGCGTACCGTGTCGATCGCGGTGACGAGCAGCAGCAGCGCGCAAACGGCCGCCACGAACGCGGTTACCGGTAAAGTCATGATCCCTCTCCCCTGTTTCCCGCCGCGAGACTAGCCGCGATGCGGGGCGCGGGGAAGGTCAGAACAGACGCGAGCCGTCGGGAACCCGGCGATCAGGTGCGAAGAGGATCACCGCGCCCTCTTCGTCGGCAAAACCGAGCGTCAGCACCTCGGACATATACTTGCCGATCTGGCGTGGCGGGAAGTTGACGACCGCGGCGACCTGACGCCCCGCGAGATCCTCTATCGCATAACGGTCGACGATCTGCGCGCTGCTCTTCTTCACCCCGATCGCGGGGCCGAAGTCGATCTTCAGCTTGAACGCGGGCTTACGCGCCTCGGGGAACGGCTCGACCTCGACGATCGTGCCGACACGGATGTCGACGCGGAGGAAATCGTCGAAGGTGATGGGATCGGCTGCTCCTGCGTCCGCATCGTGATTGACATGCATGTCCCAAACTCCGTTCGCCCTGAGCTTGTCGAAGGGCCGCTCTTCTCTCTCACGCCGTAGAAGGAATGGCGGTGCTTCGACAAGCTCAGCACGAACGGATCAGGGATTACTCCATCTCCAAAATCACTGCATCGACCGCGAGGCTGTCGCCCTGCTTCGCGTTGACGGTCTTCACCGTCCCCGACTTTTCAGCGCGGAGGATGTTTTCCATCTTCATCGCCTCGACCGTCGCGAGCGGCTGACCCGCCTCGACCTTGTCGCCTTCGCCGACATGCAGCGTGACGAGCAGGCCCGGCATCGGACAGATAAGGAATTTCGAGAGGTCGGGCGGGATTTTCTCGATCATATGCTGGGTCAGCGACGCAATGTGCCAAGGCAGAACGCGCACGTCGTGGATATGCCCGCGCGTCGTCATCTTCCAGCCGGTGCGTGTCTTCGCGACCTTCACGGCCAATTCGGTCTCGTCGATCTCGGCAACGACCAGCCGGTCGCCCGGCGTATATTCGAGCGCGATGTCGATCCGGTCGCCCTCGACCTTGATATGCTTCTCGCCGACCTTGACCTTGTACGATGCGCCATCGATCGAGACCTGCCATTTGGCGGGCGGTTCGAGCCGGTCGCCGAGCTGGCCGTCGGTACGGCGCGCGCGGTCGGCTTCGGCGCTCGCCATAAAGCCGGCAATCGCCGCGAGGGCGCGCGTGACGTCGGCATCGGTCGGGGCGCCGTGGAAGCCCTCAGGATATTCCTCGGCGATAAAGCCCGTCGTGAGCTCGCCCGAACGGAAGCGCGGGTGCTGCATGATCGCCGAGACGAAATCGATGTTATGGCCGAGCCCCTCGATCTCGAAACGGTCGAGCGCCGCGACCTGCAAATCGGCGGCCTCGTCGCGCGTTTCGCCCCACGTCACCAGTTTGGCGATCATCGGGTCGTAGAAGATCGACACCTCGCCGCCTTCCTCGACCCCCGCATCGACACGCACACCGTCGACGCCGCGCTCGTCGCCTTCCCAAGCGGGAACGGGGGTGCGGTAGCGTACAAGGCGTCCGGTCGAGGGTAGGAAACCGCGATAAGGATCTTCGGCATAGACGCGGTTCTCGATTGCCCAGCCGTCGATCTTGATGTCGTCCTGCGTCATCTCGAGCTTTTCGCCCGCGGCGACGCGGATCATCTGTTCGACCAGGTCGATGCCGGTGATCGCTTCGGTCACCGGATGCTCGACCTGCAGGCGCGTATTCATTTCGAGGAAGTAGAAGCTCTCGCCCGTCGGGTCGGCGCCCGAGACGATCAGTTCGACCGTGCCCGCGCTGTAATAGCCAACCGCCTTCGACAGCGCGACGCACTGCTCGCCCATCGCCTTGCGCATCTTCTCGGTCACGAACGGCGACGGCGCTTCTTCCACGACCTTCTGGTGGCGGCGCTGGATCGAGCATTCGCGCTCGTTGAGGTAGAGGACATTGCCGTGCTGGTCGCCGAGGATCTGGATCTCGATGTGGCGCGGATTGAGGATAAACTTCTCGATAAAGACGCGGTCGTCGCCGAAGCTGTTGAGCCCCTCGCGCTTGGTCGCCTCGAAACCCTCGCGGACGTCCTTTTCGTCATAGGCGAGGCGCATGCCCTTGCCGCCGCCGCCGGCGCTGGCCTTCATCATCACCGGATAGCCGATCTCGTTCGAGATGCGCACCGCATGTTCGGTATCGTCGATCTCGCCGACAAAGCCGGGGACGACGTTGACACCCGCTTCCTTCGCAAGCTTCTTCGACTCGATCTTGTCGCCCATCGCGGCGATCGCGTTCACCGGCGGGCCGATGAAGGCGATATTTTCCTTTGCCAGAGCTTCCGCAAAGCTGGTTCGTTCCGAGAGGAAGCCATAGCCCGGATGTACCGCCTCGGCGCCGGTCGCCTTGCACGCCGCAATGATCTTGTCGGCGATCAAATAGGATTCGGACGCGGGTGAAGCGCCGATATGCACCGCCTCGTCGGCCATCTGCACGAAAGGCGCGCGCGCATCGGCGTCCGAATAGACGGCGACGGTCGCAATACCCATGCGCCGCGCGGTCTTGATGACGCGGCAGGCGATTTCACCGCGGTTGGCGATCAGGATCTTTTTGAACATGGCCTTCAATATTCCTCGATCAAATCTTTAAGTTGCTTGGTGCGCGCATCGGTCAGCTGCGTCTGACATCCGCTGATCACCATCGGCTCGGCCGAGCCGCCGCGCATCGTGTAGCCCTCACTCGCGCATTGCTTGTCGCGGTACGTCAACCAGGCACGCTGCGCCGCGAGAAGCGTGTCGAAATAGCCTGGACGATTGTCCTGCGTGCGGTCGAATTCGGCGTCGATGGCCTTCATGCGCGCCGCCGTTATCTTCCACTGGGCGTTCATCGCGGCATCGGCGCGCTCGAAATCCTTATAGGCGCACGCGTTGAGTTCGAACTGCGCCATTGCATCGTCGCAATCGATCTCGGGATCCTGCGTGGCAACGGCCAATGCCAAGAGGGCGGAAAGGATCATTCCGCCGCTTCCATCCGCATCGGCTCTTCGCTCACCATCGGGACGATGCCCAGCTTCGCGAACAGCGCCGCGTCGGCATTGTCGCCGCGGTTGCCGGTGGTGAGCAGCTTGTCGCCGGTGAAGATGCTGTTCGCGCCCGCCATGAAGCAGAGCGCCTGCGTCGCTTCCGACATGCTCTCACGGCCCGCCGACAGGCGGACCATCGACTTCGGCATGGTGATGCGCGCGACCGCGATCGTACGGACGAACTCGATATCGTCGATCTTGGCGAGCGGGGTGTCGGCGAGCATGTCGCCGAGCACGGTGCCCTTCACCGGCACCAGCGCATTGACCGGAACGCTTTCAGGATGGCGTTCGAGCGTTGCGAGCGCGTGGATAAAGCCGACGCGGTCGCTGCGCGTCTCGCCCAGGCCGACGATGCCGCCCGAGCAGACATTGATCCCGGCTTTGCGGACTTCCTCGAGCGTGTCGAGGCGGTCCTGGAAGGTGCGGGTCGAGATGATATTCTCGTAATTCTCCGGGCTCGTGTCGATATTATGGTTGTAATAATCGAGCCCCGCGACTGCGAGCGTCTGCGCCTGTTCCTTGGTCAACATGCCCAGCGTCATGCAGGTTTCCATGCCCATCTGGCGCACGCCTTCGACCATCTCGACGATCGCGGGCATGTCGCGCTCCTTGGGGTTGCGCCAGGCGGCGCCCATGCAGAAGCGCTTGGAGCCCGAATCCTTCGCCTGCGCCGCCGCCTGCAGCACCGCGCGGACGTCCATCAGCTTGGTGGCCTTGAGGCCGCTGTCGGCGCTTTTCGACTGCGAGCAATAGCCGCAATCCTCGACGCAGCCGCCGGTCTTGATGCTGAGCAGGGTACAAAGCTGGACCTCGCCGCGCGCATGATGGCGGCGGTGGACGCCCTGCGCCTCCCACATCAGTTCGTCGAACGGCAGGTCGAACAGCTCGGCGATTTCCTCGCGCGTCCAGTCGGTGCGCGTCTGGTTGTCCTGTTCGGCAGTTTCGGAGAGGTTCATGATCATCGACCCTTTGATGTTATTTGCAGAAGCGCTCGAGCGCGGCGCCGTAAAATTCGATTGTCGGCGTTTCGCCGAACATGTCCTGATAATTGCCGTCGGCCCAAGGCCGGCGATCGCCATAGCTGATCGTCACCTGCCGCGCGGTTTCGGCTTCGCCATATTCGCCGACGCCGTAGAGCGTGAAGTCGATATCGGCTTCGGGATCGTCGCAGTTGAGGCGGATCAGCCCCTTGTTCACATATTTGTCGCTCGTCTCGAAATAGACGTCGCGCCACGCGCCGTCGCTCTTTTCGAGCCGGCCGTACCAATCGGTGAAATAGACATCGTCGATCTGCTGCCGGTAGACCAGTTCGACCGCGACATCCTTGCGGAACTCGCTCGGACGGCTCGCAGGTTCGGCATCCGCCGAAGCGACCGAAAAAGCGGCGAGCATCAGACCGAGCGAACCGATCACGCGGCGTCCTCCAGCGGCGGCATATTATGGCCGAGCAGGCGCAGCACGTCGGCGGCGCATTCGACGACATTGCTACCGGGGCCATAAATGCCCTGTACGCCCGCGTCGCGCAGATATTGATAATCCTGCGGCGGGATGACCCCGCCTGCGATCACCTTTACATCTCCGCGCCCCGCCTCTTTCAGCTTGTGGATAAGTTCGGGGATAAGTGTCTTGTGACCCGCCGCGAGGCTCGACGCACCGACGACGTCAACACCGGCGTCGAGCGCGAGCACGACCGTTTCGTCGGGGGTCTGGAACAGCGGGCCCGACACGACATCGAAGCCCATGTCGCCAAAGGCCGAGGCAATGACGTTGGCACCGCGGTCGTGACCGTCCTGCCCCATCTTTGCGACGAGTAGTTTCGGCTTGCGCCCCATGCGGCGTTCGACTGCCTTCACGCCGTCGAGCACCTGCTGCCAACGACTGTCGCCTTCATAGGGCGCGGCGTAGACGCCCTTCACCGGGGTCGGCTGGGTGCCGTAGCGGTCGAAGCTTTCCTCCATCGCCGACGAGATTTCGCCGAGCGTCGCGCGCGCGCGGGCGGCATCGACCGCGAGCGCGAGCAGGTTGTTCTCGATGCTCGAAAGCTGTGCAGCGCCGTCGCGGAGCGCCTTCAGCGCCGCAGCGCACGCGGCTTCGTCGCGCGACGCCTTGATGCGGTTGATCCGCGCAATCTGGCCTTCGCGGACCTTGGCGTTATCCACCTCGAGCGTTTCGAGCAGATCCTCGTCCTTCAGACGATATTTGTTCACCCCGACGATCACATCGTCGCCGCGATCGACGCGCGCCTGCCGCGCCGCAGCGGCGGTTTCGATCATCGCCTTCGGCCAACCGGCGGCGACGGCCTTCGCCATCCCGCCTTCCTTTTCGACGCGCTCGATGATCTCCCACGCCTTGTCGACCAGTTCCTGCGTGAGCGCCTCGACGTAGTAGGAGCCGCCGAGCGGGTCGACGACCTTGGTCATCCCCGTCTCTTCCTGGATGACAATCTGGGTGTTGCGCGCGATGCGGGCCGAGAAATCGGTCGGCAGCGCGATCGCCTCGTCGAGCGCGTTGGTGTGGAGCGACTGCGTGCCGCCGAGCATCGCGGCCATCGCCTCGATCGTCGTTCGCATGACGTTGTTGTAGGGATCTTGCTCGGTCAGCGAGACCCCCGATGTCTGGCAGTGGGTGCGCAGCATCTTCGAGCGCTCGTCCTTGGCGCCGAGGTTGGTCATCACGCGGTGCCACAGCACACGCGCGGCACGCAGCTTCGCAATCTCCATGAAGAAGTTCATGCCGATCGCGAAGAAGAAGGACAGGCGCCCGGCGAACTTGTCGATGTCGAGGCCCGAGGCGACGCCGTAGCGGACATATTCCGCGCCGTCGGCAATCGTAAAGGCGAGCTCCTGCACCTGCGTCGCGCCGGCTTCCTGCATATGATAGCCGGAGATCGAGATGCTGTTGAACTTTGGCATCTCGCGGCTGGTGTAGCCGAAGATGTCCGAGATGATCCGCATGCTCGGCTCGGGCGGGTAGATATAGGTGTTGCGGACCATGAACTCCTTGAGGATGTCGTTCTGGATCGTGCCGTCGAGCAGTTTGCGGTCGACCCCCTGCTCCTCGCCCGCGACGATGAAGAAGGCGAGGATGGGGATCACCGCGCCGTTCATCGTCATCGACACCGACATCTGGTCGAGGGGGATGCCGTCGAAGAGGATCTTCATATCTTCGACGCTGTCGATCGCGACGCCCGCCTTGCCGACGTCGCCGACGACGCGCGGATGGTCGCTGTCATAGCCCCGATGCGTCGCGAGGTCGAAGGCGACGCTGAGGCCCTTCTGCCCCGCGGCGAGGTTACGGCGATAGAAGGCGTTCGATTCCTCGGCGGTGGAGAAACCCGCATATTGCCGGATCGTCCAGGGGCGGCCCGCATACATCGACGCGCGCACACCGCGCGTGAAGGGTGCGAAACCGGGGATACCCGGATCGACCGTCACATCCTCAGCGGTGTACAACGGCTTGACGTCGATCCCCTCGGCGGTGTGCCAGGTGAGGTCCTTGCCCTTCACTTCCTTGTCGGCGGCGGCGGCCCATTGGTCGATGGTCGGCTTGTCGGTCATCTCAGTGCGCCTCCTTCGGCGTCTCCATAATCTCGGTCAGCACCCCACCCATGTCCTTGGGGTGGAGGAAGAAGATCAAAGTCCCATGCGCCCCGATGCGCGGCTCGCCGAGCACGCGTTTGCCCAGCGCCTCGAACGCGGCCTTGGCGGCATGGATGTCGGGAACTTCGTAGCACAGATGATGCTGACCTCCTGCGGGGTTCTTTTGCAGGAAAGCCGCGATCGATGCATTACCCGGCAGTGGCTCGATCAGCTCTATTTGTGTGCCGTTCAGCCCCGTATCGGTGGGCGTATCGACGAAACAGACCTTCACGCCCTGCTCGGGCAGGTCGAACGGCTCATGAATGTGGGTCGCCCCCATCACGTCGCGGTAAAAGACAATGCTGTCGGCGATCGACGGCGTCGCAACGCCGATGTGGTTCAGGCGGCCCAGTTTCATCTCACTCTCCTCAGCAGCCCGGAATCTGGTCCTTGCCGACCAGTTCGTACTTGCCGTTCGTCAACAGATATTGCTGCTTGATCGCGCGCGTGCCGGTGTAGGTCACGGTGAAGCTCTTGTCGGGAACAGCCGAGGTGATCTGCCCGTCGAAACCCTGTTCCTTCTGATTCAGACCCGCCCCCGAACTCATGCTGTCGGTAAAGCTTGCACGATCGACCGGCCCGTCGGGCGCCAGTTCGGTCAGCGTCACGCTGCTGATCGCGCAGCCCTGCCACACGCCGCCGCCCGACGTCACCAGATAGGGATTCTTGCCGAGCGCATCGCTGAAAGCCCAGGCGGTCGCGGCGTTGCCGACGCTGCCGACCGAGCCGAGGTCGAGCCACTCGCCCTTACGCTGCCAGCCCGACGGGCCGCCCTGCAGATAATGGACCGCGTTGATTCCGCCCTCGCTGTGCCCGGCTTCGTCGAGGCTGCCGAGGCTTAGCAGCACACCGACATCGTTTGACAGCAGATGGATCGCGGCGGGCCGGAATGTGTAGATGCGGCCGTCGATCTGGCGCGTCGCCGTCGGTTCGGCGCCCTTGGCAAGTCCGAACGCGGCCTGGAACGCGAGGCCGATCGTCGTGTTTTCCTCGCTGTCGAGGGTCACCGGGAAAGCGGGTTTCGGCTCGCCAATCGGTGTGTCGGGATCGAATGCCGATGCCGCTGGCGCGGTCAGCATCATGGGAGCAAGCAAGGTAGCAACAAGGAATTTACGCATCTTCAAACCTCATTTGGAATCAAGGACATGGCGGTTCTATCCGCTCCCTTTCCTTGCCTCCAGTCCGCTGCTTCATGTGTGCCGGACGTCACACGGCACGACAAAACCCGCTCAAGATCAGAGCGGGATATTGTCGTGCTTCTTCCAAGGATTTTCGAGATGCTTGTTCCGCAGTTTTCGTAGCCCCAGCGCAATCCGCTTGCGCGTATTGTGCGGATGGATGACCTCGTCGATATACCCGCGCGATGCCGCGACGAAGGGGTTAGCGAAGCGATCCTCATATTCCTTGGTGCGCTGCGCGATCTTCTCGGGGTCGCCGATGTCGCTGCGGAAGATGATCTCGACCGCGCCCTTGGCGCCCATCACCGCGATCTCGGCGGTGGGCCAAGCATAGTTCAAATCGCCGCGCAGATGCTTCGACGCCATCACGTCATAGGCGCCGCCATAGGCCTTGCGCGTGATCACCGTGATCTTGGGCACCGTCGCCTCGGCATAGGCGAAGAGCAGCTTCGCGCCATGCTTGATGATGCCGTTATATTCCTGCGCGGTGCCGGGCAGGAAGCCGGGAACATCAACGAAGGTGATGATCGGGATCTCGAACGCGTCGCAGAAGCGCACGAAGCGCGCCGCCTTCTTCGACGAATTGATGTCGAGGACGCCCGCGAGCACAAGCGGCTGGTTCGCAACGATGCCGATCGTGCGCCCTTCGATGCGCCCGAAACCGCAGATGATGTTCGCCGCGTGCGTGGTCTGCACCTCGAAGAAATCGCCTTCGTCGACGGTCTTCCGGATCAGCTCATGCATGTCATACGGCTGGTTCGCATTGGGCGGGATCAGCGTATCGAGACTGGGTTCGGCGCGGTCGAAAGGATCGCTCGTCGGGCGGACGGGAACGCCGCTGCGGTTGTTCTCGGGAAGATAGTCGAAGAAATCGCGCGCCGCGAGCAGCGCCTCGATGTCGTTCTCGAACGCCAAATCGGCGACCGAGCTTTTCGTCGTGTGCGTGATCGCGCCGCCGAGTTCTTCCTGCGTCACGACCTCGTTGGTCACCGTCTTCACGACGTCGGGGCCGGTGACGAACATATAGCTGCTGTCCTTCACCATGAAGATGAAGTCGGTCATCGCAGGGCTATACACCGCGCCGCCCGCGCAGGGGCCCATGATGAGTGAAATCTGCGGCACCACGCCCGATGCGAGCACGTTGCGCTGGAACACCTCCGCATAACCGCCGAGCGACGCGACGCCCTCCTGGATGCGCGCGCCGCCGCTGTCGTTGAGGCCGATGACGGGCGCGCCGACCTTCATCGCATTGTCCATGACCTTCATGATCTTTTCGGCATGGCGCTCTGACAGCGAACCGCCGAAGACCGTGAAGTCCTGGCTGAAGACATAAACGAGGCGGCCGTTGATCGTGCCCGACCCGGTAACGACGCCGTCGCCGGGGACGATCTGATCCTGCATGCCGAAATCGGTGCAATTATGTTCGACATAGGTGTCGAGCTCTTCGAACGAGCCCTCGTCGAGCAACACGTCGAGACGTTCGCGCGCGGTCAGCTTGCCCTTGGCATGCTGTGCATCGATGCGCTTCTGCCCGCCTCCCAAGGCTGCGGCGGCGCGGCGACGTTCCATTTCGGCGATATTGGCGGACACAAGGCTCTCCATCAAAACGGGAAGGCGTCGTCTGCCCGCTTCGCATCACATAGGCAAATGTGAATTTGCAAAGTTGCAAAGTCCGGTTTTGCAAACTAGGATTGCGCGATGGCTCCTCGCCGTCTCTTTGCCGGCCGTCAGCTTCGCGACTTGCGCGAAGCGCGCGCGCTCAAGCAGGCCGATTTCGCGGCGCGCCTGGGCATTTCGGCATCCTACCTCAGCCAGATCGAGCATGACGACCGCCCGCTGACCCCGGCGCTGCTCGACCGGCTACAAGGGCTTTTCCCGCTCGAATGGGAAGAGGTGACGCATGATGCAGACGATCGTCGTCAAGGTGCGCTTCGTGAGGCCGCAGCCGATCCCTTGTTCGCCGCCCAGCCCATTGCTCCCGAACAGCTTGAACGCGCGGCGCTGCAGCAGCCACAGTTGGCCGACCAGTTCGTAGCACTCCACGCCGCCTATCGCCGTGCGGGACAGCGGCTGCAGATCATCGACGAGGCGCTGACCGGCGGCACTGCTGAGGGCAGCCGCCTGCCGTGGGAAGAGGTGCGCGACTGGTTTCACGACGCGGGCAATTATGTCGACAGCATCGACCGCGCGGCCGAGGCGCTCGCCGGCCAATTGCGTGGCAAGGAGCCTTCCCCCGCCATCGAGACGATCGAGCGGCGGTTGCGCGACGCGCTCGGCATTTCGATCGTCTATCAACAGGCGCAGACGCTGCGCGATTTCGATGCGACGATGCGGCACCTAGTGATCGATCCGTCGCAGCCTGCCGAGAGCCGACGGTTCCAGCTGGCGCATCAATTGGCGGCGCTCGCGCTCGCGAACGAGATCGCGGCGGTGGTCGAAGCCTCGCCGTTGCGCACCGCCGCGGCGCGCCAGCTACTGCACGTCGGCCTTGCCAATTACGCTGCTGGCGCAGTGCTGATGCCTTATGCTCCGTTCCGCGCCAGTGCGCGGTCGGTGCGGCACGATATCGACCGGCTGCGGCTTGAATATGGCGTGAGCTTCGAGCAGGCTTGCCATCGTTTGTCGACGCTTCAGCGCCCCGGCGCGCGCGGTATTCCGATGTTCTTCTGCCGCGTCGACATGGCGGGCAATATCACCAAGCGGCATTCGGCGACGCGGCTGCAATTCGCCCGCTTCGGCGGCGCGTGCCCGCTCTGGATCGTCCACGAAGCCGCCGCGATCCCCGACCGCATATTGTTCCAGCTCGCCGAAACACCCGATGGCCTACGCTATGTATCGATGGCGAAGGGGCTGGTGAAGCCGTCGGGCAGCTACGCGCGCAGCCCGCGCCGCTACGCCGTCGCGCTGGGGTGCGAGGCGCAATATGCTGGCGACTTCGTCTATGCCGATGGCGTCGATGTCGCCGCGCCGCAGGCGGCGACGCGCATCGGCCTGTCCTGCCGCATCTGTCCGCGCGACGATTGCGATCAGCGCGCGTTCCCGCCGAGCGACCGGCCGATCCTGGTCGATCCCGACCGGCGCGACGTGGTGCCCTACCGGATCGGCTAGCCTTCGATCACCAGTTCCTCATCGAGGAAATCGAGGAAGGCACGGATGCGGGCGGCGGCGCGGTCCTCGGGCGCATAGAGTGCATGAATATCCTCGCCGTCGCCGGGATTGTAATCGGCAAGCACTTCGACGAGCCGTCCCGCGGCCAGATCCTTCGCGACATGGAAGCGACCGTGCCGCGCGATGCCGCCGCCCGCGACCGCCATCCGACGGACGACCTCGCCCGAATTGCCGAAGAAGCTGCCGTGGACGGGGCGCTGCACGATCTTGCCGCCGATGCGAAAGGGCCAGCTGTCGACAGAGCGGCGGAAGCTGAAACGCAGGCAGTCGTGCTTGTCGAGATCGTCGGGGCTCTGCGGCGTTCCGCGATTCCTGAGGTAATCGGGGCTTGCGACCAGTACCATCCGGCTATGGCCGAGTTTCTTCGCGCGGAGGCTGGTGTCGCGGAGCGGGCCGATGCGGATCGCAATGTCGGCGCGCTCCTCGACCAGATCGACGATCGTGTCGGACAGCGCGAGGTCGACAGTGATGTCGGGATAGCGCGCGGTGAAGCGCGGCAGGATCGGCAGCAGGCCCATCGTGCCGATCGAGGGCGAGGCGTTGATGCGGAGCAAGCCGCGGGGTCCTTGCTGTTCCTGCCCCAATCCTGCTTCGACCGACTGGATATCGGCGAGCAGCACGCCCATTCGCTCGCGATAGGCGGTGCCCTCCGCCGTCAGCGCGAGCGAGCGGGTCGTCCGGCGCATCAGTGTGACGCCCAACCGTAGCTCAAGTCGTGCTATGCTGCGGCTGACGGCGGAGGGCGTGAGCCGCAGCGCCTTCGCTGCGGACGCGAGGCTGCCGCCGTTTGCCACCGCCAGAAAGGTTTCGATATCGCCGAACCGGTTGTCCATTGCCATTCCTGATTTTGAATCACCACTGAAATGATGAAGCGCATTCTAATCAACAATGATCGGCCGCGCTATCTTGCATCCATAAGATTGCACTCAAGCGAAAGGAGTTCGTCATGGACCTCAAACTCAAAGGAAAGACCGCCCTCGTTACCGGATCGACTGCCGGCATCGGTTTCGCGATCGCCAAGCGCCTCGTCGAAGAAGGCGTCGACGTGGTCATCACTGGCCGCAACCAGCAGAAGCTCGACGAGGCAGCCGCCGAACTGGCGCAGTCGGGTACGATCCGCGCGGTCCTCGCCAACCCCGCGACCGCCGAAGGCGCCGACGCGCTGATCGCCGCGGTCCCCGCGGTCGATATCCTCGTCAACAATCTCGGCATCTATGAGGCCAAGCCGTTCGCCGAGATCAGCGACGCCGACTGGCATAATATCTTCGAGATCAATGTCGTCAGCGGCGCGCGGCTGTCGCGGCACTATTTCCCGAAAATGCTCGAAAAGGACTGGGGGCGCGTGATCTTCATTGCGAGCGAAAGCGGGCTGCTGCCGCCGGCCGAGATGATCCACTACGGCATGACCAAGACGGCGCAGCTGACCATCGCGCGCGGGCTGGCTGAGCAGACCAAGGGCACGGGCGTGACCGTCAACAGCGTGTTACCCGGGCCGACGCGGTCGGAAGGCATCACCGATTTCATCCGTTCGGTGGTGTCGAACCCCGACGCCTCCGAAGCCGAGCGTGAAAAGACCTTCTTCGAAGAATTGCGCCCGTTGTCGCTGATCCGCCGCCTGATCGAAGCCGACGAGATCGGGGCGATGGTTACCTATCTGGCAAGCCCGCTTGCGGCGGTCACGAATGGTGCCGCGATCCGCGCCGAGGGCGGGATCATTCCGACGATTGCCTGAGTGTCTCTCCTCCCGCTTGCGGGAGGGGAGTGACAGGTCGGATGTGCCCCCGGCACATCCTTGATCAGCCGGGGGCTGATCAACTTGGCACTGGGAGGGTCTGTAATGAAACATGCCCTCCCCTAACCCCTCCCATAAATGGGAGGGGAATTCTCAGACCTTCACAATCCCCCGTTCGATCAGACTATGCGCCGTCGCAAGGATCGCCTCTTCGGGCGTACGCATCGTCCAGCCGAGCGTCTGCATTGCATGGCGGCTGTCGCCGCCGCGCACATTGCCGAGCTCGGCGACGAGCTGCTTGAGTTCGGACCGCACGAGCGCGAACAGCTTGAGCAGCCAGTCGGGCATCTTGCGCGTCGGAACTTTCTTCGCCTTGTCGCCGAGGTTCGCGGTCAGGATGTTCGCGACATCGATCATCTTCAGGAACGGTCCCGAGCAGACATAGCGCTCGTCGCGTATGTCCGGGACGGTCAGCGCGCGATAATGGAGGTCGGCGACGTCACGCACGTCGATGATCCCGAAACCGATATCGGGGCACATCGGCACCCTGCCCTCCAGCAATTGCTTTACCAGTTCGATCGAAGTCGAGAGGTCGTCGGATAGCAAAGGCCCGAACACCGCCGCCGGATTGACCGAGGCGAATTCCATATCGTCGCCCTCGGCCGCCACCCAGTCGCGCGCCGCGCGCTCGGCGACGGTCTTTGAGCGCGGATAGGGCATCACTTCGGGGTTATCGAGATCGGTCCAGTCGGCTTCGTTGTAGAGATCACGCGCCTTGCCGTGGCCATAAGCGATAGCCGCCATCGACGAGGTCAGGACAAACCGCTTTACACCCGCAGCGCGCGCGAAACGCAGGGCCCGGAGCGCGCCTTCGCGCGCCGGGACGATCAGCTCGTCGGCATTTTTCGGGACACCGAGCGGAAATGGCGAGGCAATATGGGCGACATGCGTGCAGCCGACGATGCTTTCGGCCCAGCCTGCGTCATGCTCCAGATCGGCGGCGAAGAATTTCAGCCGGTCGTTGTCGACATTCAGCCAGCCGCGAACCTCTGCCTCGCGTTTCAGGCTGCGCACCGTCGTGTGGACGGTCCAGCCATTGTCGATCAGCTGTCGGATGAGGAAGCCCGCGATATAGCCGCTGCCTCCGGTAACCAGTGCCGTGCCCGTCATGCACCCCTCCTCACTCGTTGAGCGAGGAGGGTAGCAGGATTATTTGAGCAGCACGAGTTCCTCGGCCATGCTCGGATGCAGCGCGACGGTGGCATCGAAATCGGCCTTGGTCAGCCCCGCCTTCACCGCGATCGCCGCAGCCTGCAGGATTTCGGGGGCATCGGGGCCGATCATGTGCAGCCCGACGACCTGGTCGGTCGCGGCGTTGACGATCATCTTGTAGAGCGCACGCTCGTTGCGGCCCGCGAGGACATTTTTCATGGCGCGGAAATCGCTGGTGTAGACGCGGATCGAACCGAGCTTGTTGCGCGCCTCGGCTTCGGTCATCCCGACCGCGCCGATCGGCGGGTGACTGAACACCGCGCTCGGAACATTGGCATAGTCGACGACCGTCGGCTTGCCGCCGAACACCGAGTCCGCAAACGCCTGCCCTTCGCGGATCGCGACGGGGGTGAGCTGGATACGATTGGTGACGTCGCCGACAGCATAGATGCTCGGCACCGACGACTGGTTCGTCTCGTCGACCTTGATCGCGCCATCCTTGTCGAGTTCGACCCCGATCTCTTCGAGGCCTATTCCCTTGCTGTTGGGCACGCGTCCCGCGGCGACGAGCACCGCGTCGGCCTGGATCGGGTCGCTATTCTCGAGATGGACGGTCAGCGAGCCATCCTCATTCTTCTCGATCGACTCGAACGGGGCGTTGAACTTGAAATCGATGCCCTTGGTCATCGAAATCTGGAGCAGCCGGTCGCGGATCTGTTCGTCATAGCCGCGCAGGATGGTGTCGCCGCGATTGACGATCGTCACCTTGCTGCCGAATTCGTTGAAGATGCCCGCGAACTCGTTGGCGATATAGCCGCCGCCCGCGATCACGACGCGCTTCGGCAGCGTTTCGAGGTGGAAGACCTCGTTCGAGGTGATCGCATGTTCGCTGCCCGGGAATTCGGGGACATGCGGCCAGCCGCCGGTCGCGATCAGGATGCGCTCGGCGCTGATTTCCTGCCCGTCAGCGAGACGGACCTTTTGCGGGCCGATCACCGTCGCTCGTGTCTTGAACAGCGTGACCTTGTGGTTGTCGAGCGTCTGCCCATAGAGGCCTTCGAGCCGGTCAACCTCGGCGAGGACATTGTCGCGCAGGCGATTCCAGTCGAACTTGCAGTCGGGGACGTCCCAACCGAATTTGCGCGCGTCCTTCAGATCTTCGGCGAAATGCGCGCCGTAAACGAGCAGCTTCTTCGGCACGCAGCCGCGAATGACGCAAGTACCGCCGACGCGATACTCCTCCGCCAGCGCGACGCGCGCGCCGTGCGAAGCGGCGATGCGCGAGGCGCGAACCCCGCCCGACCCGGCGCCGATGACAAACAGGTCGAAATCAAACTCGCTCATTCAAAACCCCTGATCTTTCTGGTCGCGTGAAATTCGCGTCGGCGGCCTATGTGGTTACGCCGTCCCACGATGCCAATCGAATTTTGCGGTCACAGTGATGGAGCGCGGGATTACTCGCCGAGCGCGGCTTGCATCAGCGCCTGCGTCGCGGGATCGAATTCGACCGTCCCTTCGGAGAGTCCCTTGGCCATTTCCTTGCCCAGTTCGACCCCGAACTGATCGAACGGGTTGATGCCGAGCAGCACGGCGTTGGCGAAGACGCGGTGCTCGTAAAAGGCGATCAGCGCGCCGAGGCTGCGCGGCGTGACCTGATCGAGCAGGATCGTCGTCGACGGACGATCGCCCGGATAATTGCGCGCACCGTCGGCGCTCGCGCGCCCTGTCATCAGCGCCGCGCCCTGCGCGATGCAGTTCGCGACGAGCGTTTCGTGATGCGCCTCGTCGAGCAGATGGTCGGGCTCGCGCGCGACGACGAACTCGACGGGCACAAGGTTCGTCCCCTGATGCAGCAGCTGGAACACCGCATGCTGCGCATCGGTACCGACGCCGCCCCAGGTGATCGGCGCGCTCTCGCGGCCGACCGGCTGTCCATCGAGCGTCACCGATTTGCCGTTCGATTCCATCTCGAGCTGCTGCAGATAATCGGGGAGCAGCCGCAGCCGTTCGTCATAAGCGAAGACCGCGCGCGTCTGGCAACCGAGCCGGTTCGTATAGATCTGATCGGCGAACGCCGCGAGCAGGCAGGCATTGTCGGCGCCGTCGGCAAGGCGGAAGTGACGATCCATCTCGGCCGCGCCTTCAAGCAGGTCGGCAAAGGCGTCCCACCCAAGCGCCAGCGCCGCCGGAAAGCCGATCGACGACCAGAGCGAGTAGCGCCCGCCGACGCTTTCGTTGAACGGCAGGATGCGCGTTTCGTCGATGCCCCACTCCATCGCGCGTTCGGGCTTCGCGGTCAGCGCGATGAAGCGGCCGAGCGGATCGGTGACGCCGGCCTCTTCGAGCCATTGCAGCGCCGAATTGGCGTTGAGCAAGGTTTCGGTGGTGGTGAAGGTTTTCGACGCGACCGCGACCAGCGTGTGCTCGGGGCTGAATTTGGCGAACACTTCGTCGAGCGCGGCGCCATCGACGTTCGACACCACCGCGACGTCGTAGCGGTCGCTGTGACGGCCAAGCGCGTCGATCAGCAGGTCGGGGCCGAGCGCCGATCCGCCGATACCGATATGGAGCAGGTGGCGGATCTCACCGAACGCACCGGCCTCGATCGCGTCGATCATCATCCGCATCCGCTGGTGCAGCGCCTGTGCGGCGTGGACCGACTCGGGTGCGCCATCGCCGCGTTCGGCGCTATGCTCGGCGGCGCGGTCTTCGGTGGGGTTGGCGATACCGCCCGAAAACAGCGTCTTGCGCCGCCCGTCGAAATCCCGAGCCGCAGCGAGGTCGGAGAGGATTGCGACCGCCGCGGCATCGAGATGCGTCTTGGCAAAGTCGAACCGGATATCGGCGACGCTGCGCACCGTGGCCTGCAGCCGCGTTTCGGGATCGGCCGCGACCAGGTCTGTCAGCTTTTGCGGCTGCCATTCGGAAAGGGCCTGCCAGGCCTGCGGGGCTGTTGTCATGATCAAAATCCTCGAGAAGGGGGAGCGAATCTCGACCTTTCTGTAAGCCTGCGGCCCTCGCGGCGCCAGTGTCGTCCACCGATATTTGCTTGACGTGGCAACCTATTCATCGCCAATGCGCGACATGACCCAAGCCAGCTTTACCGCCGATGTGACGCCCCCGACCGGACCCGCGCCGTCGTCCCCCACCCCTGCCCCCGTGTCCGCCAAGGAAGAGGCGGTCGACACCGTCCGTTTCCTCGCGCTGCTTGCGATCGCGGTGCTGGTTTTCCGCAGCTTTTTCCTCTCGCCGTTCAACATCCCATCGGAATCGATGCAGCCGCGGCTGCTGATCGGCGACTATCTGCTCGTCAACAAAATGGCCTACGGCTATTCGAAATACAGCCTGCCGTTCAGCGTTCCGCTGATCCCGGGCCGCATTTTTGCGCGCACGCCCGAACGCGGCGACGTCGTCGTGTTCAAGGCGCCGCCGGTTGCCGACAATGATTATATCAAGCGCGTGATCGGCCTGCCGGGCGACAGCGTGCAAGTGAAGGACGGCATCGTCTGGCTTAACGGCAAGCCGTTGAAGCGCGAAGCCATCGCCGATTTCGTCATTCCGGTGACCCCGAATATGGTCGAAGCCTCGCGCATGACGGGCACCCTGCCCTGCTATTCGCCCGAGTTCGAAGAAATCGCCGCCGACGGCCAGCGCCAGTGCCGTTACAAGCAGTTCAAGGAAACGCTGCCGAGCGGCAAAAGCTATAACATCCTCGACATCACGACGATCGCCGAGGACAATACCCCGCTCGTCGTCGTGCCCGCCGGCCATTTGTTCCTGATGGGCGACAACCGCGACCGAAGCGCCGACAGCCGCTTCCCCGCGATGGAGAACCAGGGTATCGGCCTCGTGCCCGAAGAAAACCTTGTCGGCCACGCGCTGGTCGGCATGTTCTCGACCGACGGTTCGGCGAGCTGGATCAATCCGATCAGCTGGTTCACCGCAGCGCGGTGGGGCCGCATCGGGGACGGTTTTTGAACGATCCCCTCGACACCGGGGCGCTCGCCGAAATCATCGGCTGCACCCCGGGCGACCTGAAGGTCTATGATCTGGCGCTGACGCACGGAAGCACCGGGCGTGCCGATTATCAGCGGCTCGAATTTCTCGGCGACCGCGTGCTGGGGCTTGTCATCGCGTCCGAACTCTACACGCGCTTTCCGGCGGCCAGCGAGGGCGAGATGTCGTCGCGGCTGCATGTGCTGGCGTCGGGCGCCACCTGCGCGGCGATTGCGCAGCGGCTGAACCTCACCGCGCTCGTCCGCTTCGGCGCACAGGCGCGGAACGATGGCGGGCGTTACAGTGACAATATCGCCGCCGATGCGATCGAGGCGCTGATCGGCGCGCTCTATCTGGACCAGGGTGCAGATGCGGCGCGCCGCTTCATTCTCACCCACTGGGATGATATGATCGACGGGCAGCAGGAAGCACCCAAGCACCCAAAGGCGGCGCTGCAGGAATGGGCGCTGGCGCGCAAACGCCGCCCGCCCGAATATGAAATCGTCGCGCGCGAAGGACCCGACCATTCGCCGCGCTTCCGCGTCGCCGTCAGCGTCGGCAAGCTTGCGCGCGCCGAAGCCGAGGGCACCAGCAAACAGGCGGCCGAAAAGGCCGCAGCGGCAGCGTTGCTCGCCGAACTTGAAGGAATAAAAGAATGACCCACCGTTGCGGATTTGTCGCCGTCGTCGGCGCGCCGAACGCGGGCAAATCGACCATCGTCAACGCGCTCGTCGGCCAGAAGGTCGCGATCGTCAGCCCGAAGGCGCAGACGACGCGCACGCGCCTGATGGGCGTCGCGATGGACGGCGAAACGCAGATCGTCCTGATCGACACGCCGGGCATCTTCGCCCCGACGCGCCGGCTCGACCGCGCGATGGTCGCGGCGGCATGGAACAGCCTCGATCAGGCCGAGGCGATCCTCGTGATGATTGATGCCGCCGCCAAGCTCGGCGAGCGCGCCGATCGCGTGCTGCAGGGGATCGAGGGGCGGCCCGAGAAGAAATTCCTCGTCCTCAACAAGGTCGACCTGACCAAGAAGGACAAATTGCTGACGATAGCGACGCAGCTCAACGAGCGCGTCAAGTTCGACGAAACCTTCTTCATCTCGGCGAGCACCGGCGACGGGGTTCCCGAACTCAAGGCGACGCTGGCGGCGCTGATGCCCGAAGGGCACTGGCATTTCCCCGAAGACGAGGTCAGCGACGCGCCCGAACGGATGCTCGCCGCCGAAATCACCCGTGAGCAGCTTTATCGCCAGCTCCACGAAGAACTGCCGTACCAGTCGACCGTCGAGACCGAGAAATTCACGACGCGCCCCGACGGCAGCGCCGAAATCCATCAACAGATCCTCGTAGCGCGCGACAACCAGCGCGCGATCATCCTCGGCCACAAGGGCGAGCGGATAAAGGAAATCGGCAGCAAGTCGCGCGCGGAGTTGACCGAGCTGCTCGGCCGCAAGGTTCACCTGTTCCTGCATGTGAAGGTCAAGGCGAACTGGGACGAGGACCGCGGTGTCTATCGCGACATGGGGCTCGATTGGGTCGACTAGATCCGACGGCAATCGTTCGGCGGCGGATTGCCGTCGAAGCGCGAGGTGATCCAGCCGATCGTTTCCTGTGCGCTCTCTCGCGCAGCATCGACATGCCCGCCCGTCATCTCGATCCAGCGCAGCGCCGTTCCGCGGCGACAGACGGCTTTGGCAAATTTGCGCGTGACCGCGGGCGCGATGATCGTGTCCTTGCTGCTCTGCGCGATCAGCAGTGGTCCCGGTACGCGTGCCGCATCTACGCTGTTGGCGCGAGCGAAGCTGCCCCACGGTTCGATCTTGGCAATATCCTTGTTCTTTGTCGCGCGAACGATGGTCAGCACGCCGAGGATCATGCCGAACTTCGGCTTCTTCTCGAGGCTGATGCAATTATTCTCTGCCAGCCGATGAATGATCCCCTGGTTCGTGCGGTTGGCGATGGCGTCCATCGAGAAACCATAGAGCGTCGACCAGCTGTGCAGCGTGAAGGATAAGAGCAGCGCGCGGGCATTCTTGTCACTGCCTTCGCGCAGATTGGCTGCAAGGTCGGTCGGCGGGGCCGCCGCGGCGGTGGCGACGAGACTGAGGTCGGGTGCGTAGGAGCGCGCAGAAATCGCTGTCCACAGCGCGGCGTGACCACCTTGCGATTCACCCCAGACGGCAAAATTGCTTCCTGCCGCCGCGCCGGGAATTTCCCGCGCCGCACGCACCGCGTCGAGGACCGAGTTAGCGGTATCGGGCCCGACGAGTATCGGGTGCATCGTGGGATTGGCGAGGCCGATATAGTCGGGGGCGACCACGACATAACCCTTGCGGACCGCGTCGATCCCCGCGGTAACATCGAAGAAATTCGGGCTGAGCGACGGCGCGCATTTTTCGGCGACGCCCCATGCCCCGTGGGTCCAGGCAATGACGCGGCGCGGCCGCGGGGGGCTAGTCTCGCGCGGCGCCGCGACGATGCCCGTCACCCGGAACGGCTTACCATATTGGTTCGTCGTCCAATACTGAACGCGCCAAGCCTGCACGCCCGCCGGCGTATCCTGGATCGGGTCGGCCGATATCAGACGCCCCGCCTGTTGGGCCGCGGCGGGCAACGAAAATACGGACAGGACGGAAAGCAGGAAGGCGGCGAGCAGGTAGCGCATGGACAGTCTCCCGAATGCGCCACCTTATCATGCCTTTGCGGCGGCGCAAACGCCGCCGGTCGAGGCCCCTATTCCGCCGCGGCCTTTTTGGCCGGAGCCTTCTTGGCAGGCGCCTTTTTCGCAGCAGGCTTTTTCGCCGCGGCTTTCTTAGGCGCCGCTTTCTTCTTGCCCTTCGCCGGTCCCTTTGCCGCGCGTGCGTCGATCAGCGCGATTGCCTCTTCGAGCGTCAGCGTCGCGGGATCGGCACTTTTCGGCAAGGTCGCGTTGGTCGTGCCGTCGGTGACGTATGGACCGAAGCGTCCCTCCATCAGCTTCATCTCGCCGCCGCTCGTCGGGTGCGGGCCAAAGGTGTTGAGCGGCTCGGCCTTGGTCCGCCCGCGCCCACCGCCAGCGGCGGCTTCGGCGATGCGGACGACCGCAGCGTTCATGCCGATGTCGAAGATTTCGGCGGTGCCCGTCAGCTTCGCATATTTGCCGTCGTGGAGCAGGTACGGGCCGTAACGCCCTAGCCCTGCCATGATGGTCTTGCCGCTTTCAGGATGCACCCCGACCTCGCGCGGCAGGCTGAGCAGCCGTAGCGCATAATCGAGATCGAAATCCTCGCCAGGGATATCCTTCGGGATCGACGAGCGTTTCGCCTCTTTCCCGTCACCGAGCTGGATGTACGGGCCGAAGCGCCCGCTGCGCTTGGTGACTTCCAGCCCGCTGTCGGGATCATTGCCCATCGTTTCGGGGCCGGTGTCGGCCCCGTCGCTGCCGCCCGGCTGCGCGAACTTGCGCGTATATTTGCAGTCGGGATAGTTGCTGCACGCGATGAACGGCCCGAACTTGCCGCCGCGAAGCGCCAGCTTGCCGGTGCCGCAATTGGGGCAGATGCGTGGGTCACTGCCATCGCCCTTGTCGGGGAAGAGATAGGGGCCGAGGAACTCGTCGAGCGCCGCGGTAATCTCCGACGGCTTCTGTTCCATCACCTCGCCGGTGCGCGGTTTGAAGTCACGCCAGAAACGTTCGAGCACCGCCTGCCACTGCGCGCGGCCACCCGACACATCGTCGAGTTCTTCCTCGAGGCCGGCGGTAAAGTCATACCCGACGTACCGCTCGAAGAAGCGTTCGAGGAACGCCGTGAGCAGCCGTCCGCTCTCCTCCGGAATGAAGCGGTTCTTTTCGACCGTCACATAGGCGCGGTCCTTCAGCACCTGGAGGATCGAGGCATAGGTCGACGGGCGCCCGATGCCGAGCTCTTCCATCTTTTTGACGAGGCTCGCTTCCGAATAGCGCGGCGGCGGCTGGGTCTCGTGCTTCTCGACCTCGATCCCGGTCTTGGCGGGTGCATCGCCCTTGGCCATTGCGGGCAGCAGGCGGGCGTCTTCGTCTTCGCTGTCGTCGCGGCCTTCGTCATAAAGCGCAAGGAAGCCGGGGAATTTGATCACCTGTCCGGTCGCGCGCAGCATCGTCTTGCCGGTGCCGTCGGTCAGGTCGATGCTGGTGCGTTCGAGCCGCGCCGAGGCCATCTGGCTCGCCATCGCACGCTTCCAGATCAGCTCGTACAGGCGCGCATGATCGCCGCCGCCGGTCTTGTCCTTCGAAAAATCGGTCGGGCGGATCGCCTCGTGCGCTTCCTGCGCATTCTTCGCCTTGGTCTGATACTGGCGCGGCTGGTCGGGGACATAGCCGCCGTCGTATCGCGTCGCGATCGCTTTCCGCGCCGCGCTGATCGCGCTGCCGTCCATCTGGACGCCGTCGGTACGCATATAGGTGATCGCGCCATCCTCATAGAGACCCTGCGCGATCCGCATCGTGTGGCTCGCCGAGAAACCGAGCTTGCGCGCGGCTTCCTGTTGCAAGGTCGAGGTCGTGAACGGCGGCGGCGGATTGCGGGTGAGCGGCTTGGTCTCGACCACATCTACCGTGAAATGCCCCGCCTTCACATCGGCCTCGGCGGCGCGCGCGTCGGCTTCGCTGGTGATCGAGAGCCGCTCGATCTTGTCGCCGCGCCAGCGCGCGAGACGCGCCTTGAACGGCGTGCCCGACATTTCGAACAGCCCGGTGACAGACCAATATTGCTGCGCAATAAAGGCTTCGATCTCGCGCTCGCGTTCGACGATCATGCGGAGCGTCACCGACTGCACACGCCCCGCCGATTTGGCGCCCGGCAGCTTGCGCCACAGCACCGGTGACAGCGTGAAGCCGACGAGATAATCAAGTGCGCGGCGGGCGCGGTAGGCGTCGATCAGATCGTCATCGAGCGCGCGCGGATGGGCCATGGCATCGGTCACGGCCTGCTTGGTGATCGCGTTGAAGGTTACGCGGTCGACTTCCGCCGGCAGCGCCTTTTTGCTGCGCAGCAATTCCTGCACATGCCAGCTGATCGCCTCGCCCTCGCGATCAGGGTCGGTCGCGAGAATCAATCGATCAGCGGTCTTTGCCGCGTCCTGGATTTCCTTCATCCGCTTCGTCTTGTCGGGATACAGCTGCCACTGCATCGCAAAGCCGTCGTCGGGATCGACCGACCCGTCCTTGGGCGGCAGGTCGCGAACGTGGCCATAGCTGGCCAGAACCTTGAAATCGCGACCGAGGTATTTCTCGATCGTTTTCGCCTTTGCAGGCGATTCCACAATTACCAATTGCATTAAAAAACTATCCCCGTCACCGGCTCTCACATGTACGCGCGAGGGTGGCGGGGATAGCTCGATGCCGTCAAGCCGGATTTTTTCTTAGCCATCCTGCCATTTGAAATCGGCGGGCAGGATGCATTTGCCGGCGTCATATTTGCCGACGCTGCGGATGATCTCCTGATCGTCGGGTTCGACGCGGCGGCCACTGATCTGGCTGTCGATCACGCGGCGGACGAGCGCGTCGAGCTTGGTCACTAGATAGCAATCGACCGCCGGCGGCGCATGCGGGTTGCCGACGCCGCTGTCGTCGGTCAGGAACAGATAGCGCGACTGGGTCGCCGCCGCCATCGCGCGCATCGCATATTCGGCCTTGTCTGCAACGCCGGACGCGGCGACGGGGGTGATGTGGATGCGCTTGGCGCGCGCCGCCTCGGCGGCCGCCCAGGTGCGCCCGAACTTGTCGTCGTGCGGCGGCGCATCGGCGACGAGCAGCAGAGATTTCACCGCGTCTGGGCGCCAATCCTGTCCGACCGCGCGGATCATCGCCTGATCCATCGCCTCGGGATAGTCGCCGCCGCCGTTCGCATCCTGCCGCGCGAGCGCGCCCTGCACGCGCCCGATGTCGCGGTCGAAGGCGACCGTCCGCGTGACATACTCGTCGCCGAGGTCGCGGTAGAAGACAAAGCCGATGCGGATGTCGAGATCGCGATGCCTTGCGGTGATCGCTCCGATGATCGATCGCAGCTCGGCCTGCAGGTAATTGATCTCGTCGCCCATGCTGCCCGTGGTGTCGACGACGAGCATGAGGTCGAGTTTCGTCACCGTCGTCGCGGCCTGGTTTGCGGTCAGGCCGACAACCTGCCCGCCTGCAGCATTGGCGACCAGCACCGGTCGTGCGTCGGCGATGGTGCGCCCTGCCTTCCGCGCTGAAACGGTGACCCGCTCGCTCAGCCGGTCGAGGCCGGGGAAAAAGACCGCGCTGCCGTCGGCCTGCGTCGCCATGGTGATGCTGTTGCCGTCGCTGCACGTCACGACCACGTCGGCGAAGGGGATCGGCTGGCCGCTGCGGTCATTGATCTTCACCGTCACGACCCGCGTCGTGTCGACGCGCGGCAGGTTGCGGACTTCCTGACCGAGATCGCCGCTGCGGTTGACGTAGGAGGCATAGAGTTCGGGATTGAGCAGATCGTCATGCTCGCCGGCCGTCAATATGCCTGATTGCGGCTGTGGTTGCGGGCGCGGATAGGGCCGTGGGGGCACGATGCCCGGGCTCACGCGAGAAAAATCCGAAGATGAGCCCGGAACCGGCGCTGCCGATGCAGGCGGCGGGATCGCCTCCGAAGAAGCGTCGCTGGAACCCGCGCCCGCCCGCGATCCGGTCACGACCACCTCGGCGGCATCGCCAGCATAGGACGGCGCCGGCGGTGCCATCGGCGGAGGGGGCGGCGGTGGTGGTGGAGGCGGCGGCGGTGGCGCGGCCTCAACGGCCATCGCGTCTTCCCGATCGCGCTTCTCACTTCCTCGCGTCTTGATGCTGCCGTTGACCTGCTGCGGCGGCGGCCGCATTTCGGGATCAAGCTGGGGCAAGGGTGCGGCGTTGCGGCAGAAGCCCTGGTGGGGGGCGGGCACGCTATGCGCCATGGCGAGCGGGATTGGCGCGGGCGCCGAAGCCAGCACCGCAACCATCGTGACACCCGTTAAAAACCGGCTTCGCATCATCAAACTCCCCACCATGTGATACAATATCATCAATCTGTGGCTCGGCCGCTGAACCGTGGCTGAACCGCGATGAGGCGTTGGATTGTCTGAGGTTAGTCGTCTGTGCGGGCTGTCACACGAGCGAAATTTTCGCCCCCGCATGGCGCTCGACACGGCCCGCCAGCTCGAGTTCGAGCAGGACGAGCTGCACCGTCGCGGCCGCCTGCCCCGACTGTCGTACCAGTTCGTCGACCGCGACCGGGGTCGGCCCGAGCAGATCGATCAGCGACCGGCGTTCGCCGTCGCGTGCGTCCACTGGCGCGGGCGCAGCTGCGTAGCGTTGCGCCGGCTCGCGGACCATCCGCGCGTCGATCGGCCCGACCGCTTCCATCACATCGTCGATCGTCTGGACCAGCGTCGCCCCCTCGCGGATCAGCAGGTTGCACCCTTGGGCGCGCGGATCGAGCGGCGATCCCGGTACCGCCATCACTTCGCGCCCATAGTCGCCGGCACGGCGCGCGGTGATCAGCGATCCCGATTTGGGCGCCGCCTCGATCACCACCGTCCCGTGCGCAAGTCCCGCGATGATGCGGTTGCGCGAGGGGAAGTGCCTTGCGAGCGGTTCGGTCCCCGGCGGCTGTTCGGCGATCAGCAGCTGGTCGCTCGCGATCTTTTCCTGCAGCGCGGCGTTCTCGGGCGGAAAGGCGATATCGATCCCGCTGGCGATCACGCCCACGGTCGATCCGCCGAGCGCCCCGATATGCGCCGCGGTGTCGACCCCGCGCGCGAGCCCGCTGACCACCGTCACATCGCGTGCCGCCAGATCGGCCGCGAGCTGCCGGGCAAAGCGGCACGCGATCGCCGAGGCATTGCGCGCGCCAACGATCGCGACGCACGGGCGCCGCAGCATCGCGGTATCTCCGCGAACCACAACGACCGGCGGTGCGCCCTCGACCTCGCGCAGCATCGGCGAATAGCCGTCCTCGTCGCTGAAGATGTGGCGTGCGCCCAAATAGGCCACGCGGTCCAGTTCGCGTTCGGCGACCTCGACGGGCGCGATGCGGGCCTTCCCCGCCCCGCCGCGTAGCACGAGGTCGGGCAGCGCATCGAGCGCGGCTTCGCCCGATCCGAAGCGCGACATCAACTGGTGCCAGCTCACCGGGCCGACATGCGGCGTGCGAATCAGCCGCAGCCGTGCCAGCCGTTCGGCGTGCGTCACGCCGTTTCTTTCTTTCCGCCGATGCGCGGCTCGGTCCCGGCACGCAACCGCGCGATATTTTCGCGGTGCCTCCAGAGCACGATTACCGCGAGCCCCGCGAGGCCGATGGCGTAGACCGGATGGCCGAAAGCCAGCGCCGCAATCGGCGCCGAAATCGCGCCCAACATCCCGCCGAGCGACGAGATGCGCAGCAACAGCACTGCACCGAGCCACACCACCGCGAACACCAGACCGATCGGCCAGGCGAGAGCGAGCGCCAGCCCGAGTAAGGTCGCGACGCCTTTGCCGCCGCGGAAGTTCAGCCAGACCGGATAGCAATGGCCGATCATCGCCGCCGCGCCCGCGATCATCGCGGCATGGTCGCCAAGTTCGGGCACGAAATGCCGTGCGAGCAGGACGGCAACGGCGCCCTTCGCCCCGTCGAGGATCAGCGTCGCCGCCGCCAGCCCCTTGCGCCCGGTACGCAGTACGTTGGTCGCACCGATATTGCCCGAGCCGATCTGGCGCAGGTCCCCGGCGCCGAACAGGCGCGTCAGGATGATGCCAAAGGGGATCGAGCCGAGAAGATAGCCGACGGCGACCAACAAAAATATCGTCATGAAAACCCCGCTTCGTTCGACCCCCGTTGTGGCGATGTTGGGCGATGCAATCAATGGATTAGGATGGCGTGACCGCCAAAATGGATTTGATAGCTGACGCTCCGGCCTGCTAGGCGACGCGCATGAACGCCCCTGCCCCCGACGCGCCCATCCTCTTCTTCGATAGCGGCCTTGGCGGGCTCACCGTGCTCGGGCCGACGCGCGCACTGCTGCCGACGGCGCCGATCGTGTATGCCGCCGACTACGCTGGCTTGCCCTATGGCCAGAAAAGCGAAGCGGAGCTTGCGGCGCGCGTTCCGGCGCTGCTCGGGCGCCTCGTCGAACGTTATCAGCCGCGGCTCGCGGTGATCGCGTGCAACACCGCCTCGACGATAGCGCTCGCGCATGTCCGCGCCGCACTCGACCTGCCGATCGTCGGCACGGTCCCCGCCATCAAACCGGCCGCGGAACTCACCAGAAGCGGCGTCATCGGCGTCCTCGGGACCGAGGCGACGGTGCGTCAGCCCTATGTCGACGATCTCAGCGCAAAGTTTGCCGACGGCAAGACCGTGCTGCGCCACGGCAGCCCCGGCCTCGTCACCGGTGCCGAGGCCAAGCTGCGCGGCGAAACGATCGACCCCGCGGTCATCGCGCGCGCCGTCGCGGGACTGCGCGACCAGCCGGGCGGCGACGCGATGGACGTCATTGTCCTCGCCTGCACCCATTTCCCTCTGCTGGAGCAGGAATTGCAGGCGGCCGTCGGACCGGGCGTCCAACTGATCGACGGCGCGGCGGGGATCGCGCGGCGTATCGTGCATTTGACCGTCGGCCAAGCATGGCCCGATGCGGCATCGCCGGGAATCGCCGTTTTCACCCGCAGCGAAGATCGCCCACCGCCGCCGCTAGCCGCGCTCGCGCCATATGGCATCGGGACGATCGAGACGATCTGATAGGACAATTTGTCCCATAAATTGCGAATCGTTCGCACTGGATTTCAGCCAGATTCGGCGTTATTGGGCCGCTGTTAAGTGCCGCCGGAGGGAGCGGCGCCCAAAGACCTGAACAGGCACCTGACTGCGGGGCTGAAACGTGAACTATAACGATATTTTCGCTCGGGCTATCGACCGGCTGCACGAAGAAGGGCGCTACCGCGTCTTCATCGACATCCTGCGCAACCGTGGCGCCTTCCCCAACGCACGCTGCTTTGCCGGCCACAACGGGCCGAAGCCGATCACCGTCTGGTGCTCGAACGACTATCTCGCGATGGGCCAGCACCCCAAGGTCATCGAGGCGATGGAAGGCGCGCTGCACGACGTCGGCGCGGGTTCGGGCGGTACGCGTAATATCGGCGGCAACACCCATTATCACATCGACCTCGAGCATGAGCTCGCCGACCTGCACGGCAAGGACGGCGCGCTGCTCTTCACCTCGGGCTATATCTCGAACGAAGCGACGCTCGGCACGCTCGGCAAGCTTCTGCCGAACTGCATCATCTATTCGGACGAACTCAACCACGCCTCGATGATCGCGGGCATCCGCAACTCGGGCTGCGAGAAGCGGGTGTGGCGCCACAACGATCTCGCGCATCTTGAGGAATTGCTCGCCGCCGACGATCCCGATGCGGCGAAGCTCATCGCGTTCGAAAGCGTCTATTCGATGGATGGCGACGTCGCCCCGATCCACGCGATCTGCGACCTCGCCGACAAATATAACGCCCTCACCTATTGCGACGAAGTCCATGCCGTCGGCATGTACGGCCCGCGCGGCGGCGGTATTTCGGATCGTGATGAAGCGGCCGATCGTATCACCATCATCGAAGGCACGCTGGGCAAGGCGTTCGGCGTGATGGGCGGCTATATCGCCGCCGACAAGAATATCATCGACGTGATCCGCAGCTATGCGCCCGGCTTCATCTTCACGACCAGCCTGTCGCCGGTGCTCGTCGCGGGCGTGCTGGCCAGCGTCCGGCACCTCAAGGCGTCGAGCGTGGAGCGCGATGCGCAGCAGGAGGCCGCGGCCTACCTCAAGCAGAGCTTCCGCGATGCCGGCCTGCCGGTGATGGATTCGACGACGCACATCGTCCCGCTGATGGTCGGCGACCCGGTGCGCGCGAAGAAGATAAGCGATATCCTGCTCGCCGAATATGGCGTCTATGTGCAGCCGATCAATTTCCCGACCGTGCCGCGCGGTACAGAGCGCCTGCGCTTCACGCCGGGTCCGGCGCATGACGAGGCGATGATGCGCGAGCTGACCGAGGCGCTCGTCGAAATCTGGGACCGGCTCGAACTGCAGCTTCAGAAGGCGGCGTGACGGGCGCACCCGGTTTCGATGATGTCGTCGTCGGACGCCGCTCGATCCGCGGCTTCCTCGACAAGCCCGTTCCGAAAGCGCTGATCGCCGAGATTCTCGAGGTCGCGATGCGTGCGCCCTCGTCATTCAACAACCAGTGCTGGAATTTCTCGGTCGTCACCGGCGAGCCGCTCGCGGCGATCCGGCAGGGCAACACCGAGGGCATCCTTTCCGGTAAGCCCGACAGCCGCGAGTTTCGGCGTTTCGACGGCATCGCCGACGACCATCGCGGCCGCCAGATAGAGATTGCCAAGCAGCTCTTTGGCGCGATGGGCATCGCGCGCGACGACAAGGACGCGCGGCAGGACTGGGTGCTCCGCGGCTTTCGCCAGTTCGACGCGCCGGTCAGCATCGTCGTGACTTATGACCGCGTGCTGCTCGGCAGCGACATCGCGCCCTTCGATTGCGGTGCCGTGACCAATGCATTGGTCAACGCCGCTTGGTCGCGCGGGCTCGGCTGCGTGATCAACAGCCAGGGCATCATGCAAAGCCCCGTGGTGCGCGAACATGCGCGCATCCCTGACGATCAGGTCATCATGATCTGCGTCGCGATGGGCTGGCCCGACGCCGATTTCCCGGCCAATGCGGTGGTGTCGAACCGCAAGGGCGTCGACGAGGCGGTCCGGTTCGTCGGTTTCGACGAGTGATTGTCAGCTAAATGCCGCTCAATCCTCTGGAAATCCTGTTGAGCGTTACCGATGCCGCAGGCTTGTTCCCGGAAAACCGTCGAGAGCGTATCGGATGCCTGATGAGCTTGGCTATCGTGATCCCGATGGTCATTATCCTGCTGCTCGTGTCACTGATCTAACGGTCTCCTTCCCGGAAGATCGAACATCAGCACCCTTCGACAAGATCATAACGAGCCGATAAGTTGGGCAGCGAATCCCGACGCGTCGATCACGAAAGATTATTATGCCAGCACAGCGTTATAGCTACACCGCGATCACGCTTCACTGGCTCCTGGCGCTGCTGCTGGCGTTCCAGATTGCGCTTGGCCAGACGCTGGAAGGCAGCAACAGCCCCGAACTGTTCACCCGCTATCAGCTGCATAAATCGGTTGGCATCACGATCCTGCTACTCAGCCTCGCGCGCCTTGCGGTGCGCTTGGCCACCTCGCGTCCGCCAGCGTCCGAAGGTCCGGCTTGGACGCGATCGCTGGCTGCCGTAGTCCATTGGCTCTTCTACCTAGTTCTGATCCTCGGCCCGATCACGGGATGGCTGCTTGTTTCGACCGCGAAAATCCAGGTGCCGACCTTGATCTTTGGCATCATCCCCTGGCCGCATCTGCCCGTCGGTCATGGCTGGCACGAACCGGCCGAGGTTATCCATGGCGTTTTGGCCCGGCTGGCGATCGCGCTGTTCGCGCTTCATATCATCGGCGCGCTCCGCCATCAGTGGCTGCTCGGCAAGCCCGAACTCCAGCGGATGATCCCTTTTGCGCGCGGCAAGGCGGCAGGGGCGGCCATCGGTGCGCTGGCCCTCGTCGGCGCCGCCTTTGTCGCCGGCCAGACGATCCACCCGGAACGGACCCGGCTCCCCGCACAGAAGGCATCGCCGACGCCCGCCGTAGCGCCTGCAGCCGCCACTATCGCGCCCGCGGCGAAGGATGACGAAACTGCGGCCAACGAAGCCGCTAAGAATACGCCCGAAGACGCGGCCCAGCCGCTCGCCGACTGGACGGTAGCCCCAGGCGGACGGCTGGGCTTCACGGCGCGCTGGAACGGCGAAGCGGTCGACGGCCGTTTCAGCCGTTGGCGCGCCGCGATCCGTTTCAGCCCGGACGAACTCGCCAAATCGACGATCCGCGTCACGGTCGATCTCGCTTCGATCGACACCGGCGATGGGCAGCGCGACGATTCGCTGAAGAGCAGCGATTTCTTCGATGTCGCATCGCACCCGAGTGCGGTCTTTACCGCACGCGACATCCGCCATCTCGGCGGCGATCGATACGAGGCGCGCGGCACGCTCGACTTGCACGGCGTCAGCAAGCCGACGACTGTCCGGTTCACGCTGCGCATCGACGGCGACAAAGCCCGCGTCAGCGGCACAGCAGGCATCGACCGCACCGCCTTTGGTGTTGGTCAGGGCGAATGGGCCGCAACCGATGCGATTGCGGCGGGGGTCGACATCGCCTTTTCGTTCAACGCGGCGCGCCCGGCTTCCAAACCCACAGTCTGATAAACTCGGCGCGCCGGTCGCATCATTCCTCAGAAATGTGGGCCCTCGGATATGTCCCATTCAGCCTGCGTGACGAAGCCCAAGCTCTCGTAAAGCGGCACAATTTCGGGGGCGCGGTCTCAAGCCAGCAGGGCAGCCCTTCGCGATCCGCCACCGCTGGCTGCGCGCGAATGGGCCCTGCTCGCAGAATCTGATCGGTCATCGCGCCTCTCGGACCGAGATCGTCTGGGAAGACTAGCGCGGGCGTTTGTCGAGCCGCAGCGCCCAAGTATAACCACGATAAAGCCGCGTCACTGCTAGCCGTGCGCCGGCGTCGTTCGCCGCCTCGCGCGCTGCTTCGACCAGCAGTGCGCGCGGTTCGACGTGAAAGCGCGCTAGCCATGCGAAGAGCGCACCGCGGAACCACTCGGGCATGTCCTCCTGCTGGCCGAAATCGACGATGTGCAGCGATCCGTAGGTCGACAGATGGTTCACCGCTTCACGGATAGCGCTTTGCCAGTCGGGGATCATCGACAGCGTATAGCTCTGGAAAATCCGGTCGAAACTGTTGATGCGAAACAGGGCGTTCGGGTCGAAACGCGTCGCGTCGCCGCGCGCAACCGTCACCCGCCGGCTCAGCCCCGCGCGCACGATGGCAGCCCGCGCCGATTTCAACATCTCTTCCGAAATGTCGATCCCATGGAAATGCGCGCCCGGCCAGCAACGCGCGGCGGCGATCAGGTTGCGCCCGGTGCCGCACCCGATCTCCAGCACGTGCCCGCCGACCGGCGGCGTCAGTTCGTCGATCAGCCGGTCGCGGCCGAGCAGATAATATTTGCGCGTCAGGTCATAGATATGACGTTGACCGCGATAGACGCCGTCCATGCGTTCGGCGTGCCCCTCCCCCGCAGTCATGGATCAGCCTTTCAAGATATACAGATGAACCCCGCCATAGATCGCGGAGCGGTCGCGGCGCGTGTAATCGAGCGATTCCGCCGCGCGATAATCCCAGCGCTGAAGCAGGTCGCCCGGAAGTCGTCCCGGCAGCAGGGTCGGTTCGGCGGCGGTGCGGAACAGGACGCGGGCGCCGGGGCGTGCGGTGCGCGTGACCTCGCTCCACAGCGCGGTCAGTTGCGCGTCGGTCATCCAGTCCTGCGCATCGAGGAAGATATAACGATCGAAGCTTGCTGCGTCGGCGGCGGCCAGCATGTCGGTCATGTTCGCATGGAGCATCGTCACCCGCTCGGCGCGCGCGCGGACGGCGTCGTAATTGTCCGCCTGCAGATAGGGCGGCAACGACGCCGCGCGGCCCGTGCCATAGCCGCGCCCGAACGCCTGCCACGCGAAATAATTGTCATCGAGCGGAAAGTCGCACGCGAGCTTTTCGAGCCGTGCGCGCAGCACATCGGCCATCGGTTTGCCGCCGGCGAGCGCGTCATATTGCGCGGGCGGAATGCCGAGCCCGAACAGCGACGAGCGCTGGTCGGTGACCCAGCGGATGAATTTGCGGTCGAAGAAGGGCGCGATTTTTTCGTCAAAGATCGCGCGCTGCTCCTCGATCGTTTTCGCGGCGAGAAACTGGCGCGGATCGATGCGGTGCATTCGCGCGACCAGATGTGCGAGGCCGATGAAGCTGCCGAGCAGCCCGCGCTTGTAGAGCCCGTGCGCAAAACCGTTGATGCGGCGGCGCCCGGCAAGGTCGCGGCCCTCCCAATAGCGCCGGCTCACCTCGTCGAGGTGCGGGCGGACGAAGGCGCGATAGTCGGCGATGTTCGCTTCACTGTTGGCGTCGGCGAAAAAGCGGTGCAGGCTGGCATGATCGGGCAGTCGCTGGATTGCGACGCGCTTCAGATTGTTGAGCGCGACGTGCGCGGTGTTGAGGTCGACCGCAACGATTTCCGCAGGGTCCGCCGTCAGATAGGAAAAGACGTTGCAGCCGCCGCTGGCGATCGTCGCGATCCGGTTGCCGGGCTCGATCGCCAGCGCCTCCATGTCGACGACCGGGTCTTCCCAGATTTGGGCGTAGACGAGGCCTTTGAAAGCCAGCGCAAAAGCGCGGTCGAGCAGACGCTGTTTCTGTTCGCCATCCTCACGAACGACGGCCGCGGCAATCTTGCGATTCGGTAGGCTTGCCATGCGAATGGGTTCCCCGGACAATGTTGATCCGGGGCCGCCCATGACAGGCTTTCATGCCATTCCCGTGCCGGTTCGATGACAATCCGGCGACAGCAAGAAAATCTCACCATCTTTCGTCATCCCGGCGAAGGCCGGGATCTCATCGTTGCGTTTAGGCGCTCGGTCGAGACCCCGGTCTTCGCCGGGGTGACAAAATCAGGATAAGATCAGTCGCGACAGTAGCCCTCGCCCTCCTTGACGATCAGGCATTCCTTCTTGCCGGCGAGATATTTGAGGCCGGTTTCGTCGCCGTTTCCGCGGCGCAGACTGAGTTCTTCGCTGCCGCGCTTGAACTTGATGCCATGTTCGCTGTCGCTGCCGTCATAGGTCCCCTTGGTGTCGAGGTCCGACTGCATCTCGAGCTTGTATTTGCCGGGCTCGCCCGGCGTGATCGTGGCATACATGCCCTCGACCCCGGTCCATTTGCCCGCCCAGCTTGCGAAGCGATGCGGCGCGGTTGCCGGATCTGTCGCCTCGGCGCCTTCGGGCGGAACGGTTTCGACCGGAACCTCGGTAGTGGTCGCATCGGTCGGCGCAGGCGCCGGCGCCTCGGCCTTCTCGCAGCCCGCCAACAGCACCAGCGCCGCAGCGCTCGCCAAAATTGCACTCTTCTGCATCATGCTTCTCCTTCCCCGTCCAAACGCATGTCGGCGGATAAGTTTCCGCCAGCCTATTCGGTGATAATCTCTGCGAACTTCAATGGGTCGACGTTGCCGCCCGACAGGGTGACGAGCGTCGCGTCTGTCAGCGGCACCTTGTCCGCGAGCACTGCGGCGAGCGCAGCCGCACCGCCGGGCTCGACGACGAGGTGCAGTTTCTCGAAAACCGTGCGCATCGCGTGGCGCACCTCGTTACGGGTCACGACGACACCGCGCACGCCGCGCGCCTGCAGCACAGCGAAGTTGATCGGCCAGGTTTCGGGAGTCTGGAGCGCGTCGCATTCTGTTGGATACGCCATATCTTTGACCGACAGGATTTCCCCGGCAGCCAGGCTGCGTGTGACATCGTCCCAACCCTCGGGCTCGACCGCGATAATTTCGGCATCGGGCAGCGCGAGCGCGAGACCCGCCGATAGGCCGCCGCCACCGCAGCAGGCAACGACCTTGTCAGGAGCAGCCATCCCGCGGGCGGCCATCTGCGCCTTCGCCTCGGTCCCGGCGCTGCCCTGCCCCTCGATGATCCACGGGTCGCCATAAGCATGGACAAGCGTCCCCCCGCGCTGTTCGAGCAATTGCGCCGCTACCGCGTCGCGCGATTCAGTGACACGGTCGTAAAGCACCACCTCGGCGCCCAGTTGGCGCGTCGCGGCGAGCTTCATCGCCGGTGCGTTGCTCGGCATCACGATCGTCGCCTTGATCCCGAGCCGCTTTGCCGCCCAGGCGACACCTTGCGCATGATTGCCGCTCGATACGCCGACGACCCCCGCGGCTGCCTGTTCGGGCGTCAGGTCGGTCAGCCGGTGCCACGCGCCGCGGATCTTGAACGCGCCCACCGGCTGCAGGCACTCGGCCTTGCACCACACCGTCTTGCCGTCGACTTCGAGCGGCAGCAGCGGGGTTTGCGGCAGCAATGCAGCGACTTTCGCCGCGGCGCGTTCGACACCTGCAAGCGTGGGTGCGCGGTTCGGGTTGAGCAAGGGATCGGGGCTTTGCTGTGTCATGGCTTCGTCCTATAGGGCCGGCCATACAAGACAAGCCACATAGACAGGCGCAGGAGATTTTTCGATGAGCAAGGTTCTGGTGATCGGCGCAGGCGGCGTCGGTTCGGTCGCGGTGCACAAGATGGCGATGAACCCCGACATTTTTCCCGACATCACGCTGGCCAGCCGCCGCAAGTTCAAGTGCGACGCGATCGCCGACTCGGTGAAGGAGCGGACTGGCGTCACGATCAAGACCGCCGAGGTCGACGCCGACCATATCGACGCAACCGCGGCGCTGATCCGCTCGGTCGGCGCGACGCATGTCGTGAACCTCGCTTTGCCCTATCAGGATCTCACCATCATGGAGGCGTGCCTGTCTACCGGCGCGCATTATCTCGACACCGCCAACTATGAACCGCGCGACGAGGCGAAGTTCGAATATCACTGGCAGTGGGCCTATCAGGATCGCTTCAAGGACGCCGGGCTGATGGCGCTCCTCGGCTCGGGCTTCGACCCCGGCGTGACGAGCGTCTTCACCACCTGGCTCAAAAAGCATCACTTCGACCGCATCGACATGCTCGACATTCTCGATTGTAACGGCGGCGATCATGGCCAGCATTTTGCGACCAACTTCAATCCGGAGATCAACATTCGCGAAGTGACTGCGGTCGCGCGCCACTGGGAAAATGGCGACTGGGTCGAAACGCCGCCGATGTCGGTGAAGCAGAAGTTCGACTTCGAGGCGGTCGGCGAGAAGACGATGTACCTCATGTATCATGAGGAGATCGAAAGCCTGAAGACGCACCTGCCCGAGATCCAGCGCATCCGTTTCTGGATGACCTTTGGCGAGGCGTATATCACGCACCTCAACGTGCTGCAGAATGTCGGCATGACACGGATCGACCCGGTCATCTACGAAGGCCGCGAGATCATCCCGCTGCAATTCTTGAAGGCCGTGCTCCCCGAACCGTCGAGCCTCGGCGAGACGACCAAGGGCAAGACCAATATCGGCGTCATCGCGACCGGCCTCGGCAAGGACGGTAAGGAAAAGACTCTCTACCTCTACAATATCTGCGACCATGAGGACGCCTATGCCGAAACCGGTAATCAGGCGGTGAGCTACACCACCGGCGTTCCTGCGATGATCGGCGCGGCGATGATGGTGACCGGCACGTGGAGCGGCGACGGCGTGTTCAACATGGAACAGATGGATCCCGATCCCTTCATGGACATGCTCAACAAGCACGGCCTGCCTTGGCAGGTGAAGGAATTGGACGGCCCCCTCGATTTCTGAGTCCATTCCCTTTTTCGTCATTCCCGCGAAAGCGGGAACCCAGTAGCGACGGCAGAACTGGGTCCCCGCTTTCGCGGGGATGACGAAAGGGTTGTTCCATGAAGCTCCTTATCGCGGCCTTTGCGCTGCTTGCCACCCCCGCCGCAGCCCAAACCGAAGACGCCTACGCCCCGGCGCGCGCGATCGTCGCCGACATCGGTAAGATCGTCACACCCAACGGCGTGCAGGAAACGTTCGAGGTCACGCTGGGCGGCGCGCGGCAGGTGGTGAACGTCCGCGGCTCCGACCGCGACAATCCGATCCTGATCTTCGTCCACGGCGGTCCCGGCGCAGTCGAAATGCCCTTCGCATGGGCGTTCCAGCGGCCTTGGGAAGACGTCTTCACCGTCGTGCAATACGATCAGCGTGGCGCGGGGCGCAGCTATCCGCTTAACGATCCCGCGACGCTCGCAACCACGATGACGCCCGAGCGCTACCGCGACGATGCCATCGAACTGATCGAACTGCTCAAGAAGCGCTACGCCAAGCGCAAGGTCGTGCTGATGGGCCACAGTTGGGGCTCGATCGTCGGGCTGTCGGTCGCGGTGAAGCGGCCCGACCTGCTCTATGCCTATGTCGGCGTCGGTCAGGGCATCGATTTTCGCGAAGGCGAAAAGGCCGGAATGGCGTGGACGCGCGCCAAGGCGCTCGCGGCGGGTAACAAAGAAGCCGTGGCGGCGATCGACGCGCTTGCACCCTATCCGGCTGGCGAGTTCACCATCGCGAAGGCCGACGGCTGGCGCAAATATGCGATCCCCTATGGGTCACTGATGTACGCCAAGCCCGATCTCAACCTCTATTTCCAGACCCCGCGCCTCTCACCCGAATATAGCGAGGCCGACCGCAAGGCGTGGGGCAAGGGCAGCGAATTTTCGGTGACGACGCTCTGGCCGCGCCTCGCCGACGTCAGCTTCACGAAGGTCAGGAAAATGGACGTGCCGCTCGTCTTCCTGCTCGGACGGCATGACTATACTGTCCCTTCGCCTGTGGCGGCCCAGTGGTTCGGACAGGTCAAGGCACCCTCGAAGAAGCTCGTCTGGCTCGAACATTCGGCGCATATGCCGATGGTCGAGGAGCCGGGGCATTTCTTCACCGCGCTGCTCACCGACGTGCTGCCGCTGACGAAAGAAAAGAAATGACCGCCTATCTCGCGCCGATCGGACTGCTGTTCGTCTCGAACATCTTCATGACCTTTGCCTGGTATGGACAGCTCGGCGCGGTGTCGCGGCCGGTCTGGCTCGCCGTGCTGATCGCATGGGGAATCGCCTTCTTCGAATATTGCCTTGTCATCCCCGCGAACCGCATCGGCTATGGCGTTTACAGCGCCGCCGAACTCAAGACCTTGCAAGAAGTCATAACCCTGATCATATTCGCCGGGTTCGCGGTCTTCTGGCTCGGTGAGAAGCTGACCCTGAATCATCTCGTCGGCTTCGGTCTGATTGCGGCGGGGGCGTTTTTCATCTTCAAGGGACCGATTGCGGTCTGACAGGATTTTACAGCGACATGGAAACCCGTGCCGGCGACCCCGGAGCCTTTGCCCGCTTCGACCTGACCAGCGTGCCTTCTCCCGCCTTCGTCGTCGACGCAGCGAAAATACGCGCCAATTTGTCGGTGCTTCGCCATATCGGCGACGCGTCGGGAGCGCGCGTGTTTGCGGCGCTCAAGGCGTTTTCGATGTGGTCGCTGGGGCCGGTGGTCGCCGAATATCTTGACGGCGTTTGCGCCTCGGGCCTCTACGAAGCGCGGCTCGGCCGCGGCGAATATGGCGGCGAAGTCGCCACCTATTGCGCGGGCTACAAGGAAGCCGACCTTCCCGAAATAGCGGCGCTATCCGATCACCTCATCTTCAATTCGCCCGGCCAGATCGCACGTTTCCGCCCGCTCCTCGACGAACTGCGGGCCAAGGGCGAGAACTTCGACATTGGCCTCCGCATCAATCCGATGCACAGCGAGGGCGAGGTCGCGAAATACGACCCTGCCGCGCCGTGCAGCCGCCTCGGTTTCCCGGTCACCCAATTGCTCCCCGAGCATATGGAGGGGATCGACGGCATTCATATGCATAGCCTGTGCGAGCAGGATTTTCCGCCGCTTCAGCGGACATGGGAATCGGTGCAACCGATGCTGCGCCCTTTCTTCAATCAGCTCAAATGGATCAATTTTGGCGGCGGGCACCATGTCACACGCGCCGACTATCAGGTCGACGATCTGATCGCCTTCCTGAAGCAGGTCCGCGCCTCGACAAATTGCGACGTGATGATCGAACCCGGCGAAGCGATCGCACTCGATGCTGGTATCCTGATCGGCGAAGTGCTCGACCTGTTCGACAATGGCATGCCGATCGGCATCACCGACATTTCGGCGACGTGCCACATGCCCGACGTGATCGAGGCGCCCTATCGCCCCGCAATGCTCGATGAGGGCGATGAGGGTATGCCAGTCCGGCTCGGCGGTCCGTCGTGCCTCGCCGGAGACGTCATCGGCGACTATCGCCTTCCCGGTGGCGCGCGCATCGGCCAGCGCTTCGCCTTCCTCGACCAGGCGCATTATTCGATGGTGAAGACCAACACCTTCAACGGCGTGCCGCTGCCATCGATCTGGCTGTGGGACAGCGAGAGCGACGAACTGAAGCTGATCCGCGAATTCGGTTACGAGGATTTCAAGACGCGGCTGGGGTGACCGCGCGTCAGAAATGCGAACCGTCGAAGATCAACGCAACCGCTCGGCCACGCGGATCGGTCGCGGCGAGCGCATTCCAGACGTCCTCGCACTCGAACCCGCACGCAATCGTGCGGTTGTCGTAGCGCGCTGTGATCTTGTAGCGCCCCGCGGCCGCCTCCCGGCAACCATTGGCGGTTCGAGCCTTGGCGAATGCCGCGTTGCGCGTGGCCTCGCTGCCCTTGGCCGGAATGGCGCGGACGGCCGCCCGTGCACCATCGGCCGTCGAGCAGAGATAGAGCTTGCCCATCGTTGCAGGATCATGATTCAGCACGCCATCGGGCACAAATTCTGCAAGCCAGCGCTCGAAGTCGGTGCGGGGATGCTTGGCATTCCCCGCCTCATCGACGATCCCGACGACCCGGGCGCCGCTTGCGTTGACACCGCGATAGACGAGATAGGTTTCGCGCCCCGGTGCGAGCGTCAGCGTCCGGCGTTGCAACGCTTGCTGGATCGTGATCGTCGATTTCGCGGCCGGGCTGTTTTGCGTACAGCCGGTCGCAGCCAATCCCTTGAAGAATAGCTCAGTGTCGATCGTGTGGTTCCGCGGCGCAGGCTGCACACCGTAATAGGTCGCCAGCATCGTGCGTGCCGCCGTCTCGGTTGGACAGATGACGGTCGAAAAATCGTTCGGGATATCGGTTTTCGCCGGCAGCGGCTCGCCGCCACCTTGCGCCGCCATCATTATCACCAACGCTGCCAGGCTCATCCGACGCTCCCTTTTCGGTTCGAAGACAGGAGCTTATCGCCCGAACGCAGGCAAGGTCAACTGGTGGGAGTGCCCGTCTCCGCCAGTGCCTGGTGGATGTGGCTCACCACCACCGACCCTTCGCCAACCGACGAGGCGACGCGTTTCACCGATCCCTTGCGCACGTCACCAACGGCGTAGATGCGCGGCCAGCTCGTTTCGAGGCGGCTTGGCATGCGGTCGAGCGACCAGCCCGCCTTGACGAGTTCGAGCGGTGCGATGTCGGCGCCGGTCTTCACGAAGCCGCGTTCATCGCAAACCATTTCTTTCGGCAGCCAGCGCGTGTTCGGGCTCGCGCCGAGGAAGAGGAACAGGAATTTACAGTCGCAATGATCTTCCGCGCCGGTCTCGCGGCAGCGATAGGTCACCCCGGCCAGATGATCCTCGCCGTGCAGCGCAACGACGTCGGTCGAGGGAATGATCTCGATATTCGGATGCTCTTCGAGCCGCTTGACCAGATATTCGGACATGGTGTCGCGCAGGCTCGACCGGCGGAAGATGACATAGACCTTCTTCGCGACGCTCGCGAGATAGATCGCGCCCTGCCCCGCCGAATTGCCCGCGCCGACGACGCTCACCTCGGCATCGCTGCAAAGCTGCGCTTCCATCGGCGTTGCGCCATAATAGATGCCGCGGCCTTCGTAGGATTCGAGGCCCTCGATCGGCAGGCTCTGATATTTGGCGCCGCTCGCGATCACCACAGCGCGGCTGCGCAGTTTGCGGCCGTCGGCGAGGTGCAGACAATAGGCATCGTCGCCGTCGCGGTTGATCGATGCCGCGCTGACCGGCGACACCAGTCGGGCGCCAAATTTCTGCGCTTGTACCGTCGCGCGGCGCGCCAATTCATTGCCCGAAATCCCGGTAGGAAAGCCCAGATAATTTTCGATCTTCGACGAGGTGCCCGCCTGCCCACCGGGCGCCAGCGCGTCGAGCGCAATGACCGACAACCCCTCCGACGCGGCATAGACCGCCGCCGCCAGCCCGCCGGGGCCGCTGCCGACAACGATGACGTCGGCCGTGGCGCCATCGGGAAGCAGGTCGAGCCCGAGTCCAGCCGCGAGTTGCTCGGGCGTCGGCTGGATCAGCACGTCGGCCGCGCCGAGGATCGCCACCGGCAATTGATCCTCGGTCAACCCGCGCTCGGCCATCAGATGCCCTGCGACCGGGCCGTCGGCAGGATCGAACCAGCGATGCGCGACACCATGCTTCATGAGGAGGTCGCGCAAGGCATAGACGCTGCGATCTATCGCCGCGCCGATCACGATCGTCACCGCAAAGCCGCGATGCTTGCTGAACTCGCGCCGCGCCGACAACACGCGGATGAAGATGTCCGAATAATAGCTGTTGCCTGCAATCAGGCGTTGAAAATCGGCGTGGACGATACGGAGAATCTCTCCGTCGGCGCCCATTTCCACGCGCGACAAATGGCGCTGACCGGTCAGCACCGACAGGTCCCCTGCGAACTGCCCATGTTCCATCCAGCCGACGCGCTTGCGCCCTTCGTCGGTCGACGCGAAAATGTCGGTGTGGCCCGACAGGGTGACGATGCAATCGGGCGCCATCGCGCCCTCTTCGACAATCAGATCGCCCGCCTTGTGCGATTCGACCGTGCCGAACGCGCGCAGTTCGTCCAGTTCCGCGTCGGTGAAATTGTAATTGACGTCGGCGCGAGACACCATGGTGGGCAGATCCTTTCCGGGTTCGATAACGTTCATCTCTAGCGCCACCGCGCGGCCTTGTCTCGCATTTGCGCGGTTTGGCGCATGTCCGCCCCGGTTCGACCTTCATGTTACCGCACTATTACAAAATTGCGCGATAGGGTCTTTACAGGGGGGACCCCCCTGCATATATCGCCCTCCGCTGCCCCAGGGGGACTTCCAATAACCGCAAGGCAGCCTTGTCGTTTACCGTTTAATTTTGGGG